>JGI24005J15628_10001910_pt1 | contig 10876 bp, 6 predicted proteins | sample LinPmetageLP40_FD_15628 | JGI IMG/M metagenome (IMG submission 15628) | reverse complement strand
AAGCAGTCAATGATAAACTAGAAGGTTTAGACAAAAGAATGTGGCGAATAGAAGCTATGTCTATGGTGGGAACTTTAGGTGTGGTAGCTTTAGTAGTTGCAATAGTAATGAAGTAAGGATTAAAGTATGGCAGTAGCAGGAAAAACAGGTGAAGAACTTAGTAAAGAAGTTCTGCAACAACAGACTAAAGCTTCAGAAAAAATTCAATTATCTGAGGAACAAAAAGTCCAAGCTGCAAAAATAAATGTAGGCACTAACGAAGAATTAGACTCTAGCAAATACGTAGTAGATACAGCTAGAACTACAGATTCTCCAGACACCGTAGACTCATCTAAGTACGATGTAAAAGCACCTACAACAGTTGCAGCTAAAGCCTATGATGCTTCTAAAGCAGGAAACGTAGGCACTGCTACTGCTGCAAAAGGAACAGTATCAAAAGAATCTGAGATGACTGCGGCACAAGGTACGCTTTCCCCAGAAGCTTTAGCTAGTGAAGTATCGGCTGAACTTGACCCTAAAGCTACCACTCAATATCAATTAGCTGAACTATACAAAGGAATAAAAGACGGAGAACCTCTCCCTGCTTGGGCAGCACCTGCAGTACGTAATGTATCGGCAGTCATGGCTCAACGAGGACTAGGTGCTTCTAGTATGGCTTCAGCCGCTATGGTTCAAGCAGTCATGGAATCTGGAATAAACATTGCTACTCAAGATGCTAATAAATATGCAACAATTCAACTACAAAATTTAACAGCAAAACAACAGACCACTCTTGCTAATGCAGCCACCGTAGCTAACATGGATTTAACTAATTTAAATAACAGGCAGGTAGCAGCAGTAAATAATGCAAAAGCTTTCTTAACTCTTGATGTTCAGAACTTGACTAATGAGCAACAAACTAGTACACTAAATTATCAAACAACAGTTAGTGCAAAGCTCACAGATGCGGCTCAAGAAAATGCTGCTAAACAATTTAACGCAAAATCACAAAACGAAACTGAACAGTTTTTTCAAGAGCTAGGTTCTCAAATAGAACAACAAACTATGAATAGAAAAGCTAGTTTAGACCAATACAATATATCTCAAAAAATTGCAGTTGAACAATTTAATTCAAACGTACAATCACAAAGAGATCAATTTAATTCTAATATGAGAACTCAAATAGATCAATCTAATGCTGTTTGGAGAAGAAGTGTTAACACTGCTAATACTGCAGTTCAAAATGAAGTTAATAGAATAGATACTCAAACGTTATTGGGGTTAACTCAACAGTCACAAAATAATTTGTGGCAGTTATATAGGGATCAGGCACAGTGGTCTATGAGTACAAGTGAAAATAATATAGATAGGGCCCATAACGCAGCTATGCAATCTGCAGCGATAAGTGCAAACGGGGATATATATGATGAAAAATTCGATAATTTTTTAATAATTAAAACAATTGATAACATATTTACATAAGGGGTAATACATGTGGACTAACGCATTAACTGCAATGGGTGCAGCAGTTCTAGGATCAACAGTATCCACAACTGCAAAGGCTTTGTACCAAGATAGTTTTGTACAGGATGCCTATAAAGAATTTACAAAATCAAGCACAGGGCAATGGTTTGATACTATATTTTCAAGTGAAGGCGTTCAAGGAACTTTAAAAAGTGTTTCAAGTGATTTAGTTAAGCAAGGCTTAGGTCTAAACCCTAGAGAAGGCATAGACAGCAGTGGTCTTAACCGTGTAATTAGTTCCGACACTTATTCATCAAAAAATAAAATAAATCAAGCAGGGGGTAGAACTGCAAAATTTGCATTGGGTAGTTCTGATGCTGTGAGAACAGCTTTATTAGATACAAATGTACAAGGAAAATTAGCAGGCTGGGTAACCTCTAGTGGAACAGTTAAACAACAATTTGTAACGCCAAACATACCATTCTCAGGTACAAAATCTCTTAAGAGTGGCGTAATAAAAAGGGCAGATTAAATATGGCATTAAATAAAATAGCAGCACTTTCATCCCCTCCCGGACATTCTTTAACTGATCCTCCGGGAAAATGGGCGTGGGAACAACCTACTCAATTCTCTGACCCAAATCAAGCTGTGGATTTTGTAATTGATAAAATGCAAGTAAAAAACACAGAAGAAGATTTGTTAAAAATGATGGCAGCAGGCATAACCATAGAAGAACTTGTAGGTCAAGTTTCTTTTAAAGGTTTTATGCAAGGGATGTATACCCCTGATGTAGCTGAACTTATAAAAGCACCTATTGGTGTTTATCTTATGAAGTTAGCTATAGACAATGACATTGACCCAGAATTAACTGTACCTAACGCTGAACGAGACAATGGACAAGTGAAAGATGAAACATTCTTTGAGGTGCTAAAAGAGAGAAACCCATCAATGCACACAGCAATGTTGGAAACGATGAATGAGCAAAGTAGAATGGCTGACAGGGATATAGAAGATATGGAAATGCAAGAACAGATAGAACAAAGACCACCTGAAAGTTTTCTTGAGATGGGAGAGGTTTAATGGCAGCGTTAGGATTATTAGCATTATATGCAGCGTCTCGTGCTAAAGCAGGCAATGACATAAGAAAAAAAGAAAAACAAGCTCTTATACCTGTTCAATTTGTGGAAACAGCAAATGGAAATATAGTGGAAAGAGACAAAGATGATCCTATGCACAACAATTTGATAACTCGCTATACAAGAGTTGGTAATCAGATGATTACAGCTACTGATAAAGCAGAAGATATAGTAATAAACCCAGTTACTAAAACTCAAATGACGACAGAACAATACAGATCAGGCGTTCTCTCAGACCTTAACAAAAGAGCCAACCCCGATGGTTTAGATTTTGGTGCTGTAAATCCAAATCAAGTTAGGATGCCACCTGTAATTGGACAAAGAAAAAGATTCTCTGGTCAGTTTACACCTACATCTACTTCAAAGTCTAAAAATATAATAGAACAAGTGGGGGGTATTATCGAGGGGAAGCCAGTATTTAAAAACAGTGTAAGTGATTTTTTTAAAGAATACAATATATTACCTACACTTAAACAAGATAAAGATCTTGACACTAACATAATAACTAATGCAGGTAAACTTGAGCTTGAACCTAAAGTTTCTACAGCAAAAACTTCTGCTACTTACTTTAGTACTTCCCCAATTGAACGAGAATTTACAACCAAAGATGGTGGTAAAGAAATTTATGACTTTTCGCTATCAAGTAACAACAAAAATGTTGCTATGCAAGCACAAGATATAAATAACCAACTTTCTTCTCACGTAAATTATTTTAAAAAATTAGGAAAAGACAATATAGATGATCCTAAACTAGTAGCTTTTACGGATTCTATAATTGGTTTACTAGTTAGAGATATGGAAGAAGTTACAGATAGTGAGGGTGACACAGAACAAGTTAAGGCTTTTATAAGTGTAGATAAATATCTTAGATCAAAACCTAATCTTCGTGAAATTCCGGGTCTTGCACCTAAATTAAAATACGCCAGAGACACCATAACTAAAAAACAATTAGACCAAAGATTGAAGTTAGCAAATTTAGACCCTAATAAAGAACAAGTATCATTAGGGGTTATAGTTAAGTCCAATAATGGTCAGACATCAACTATGGTAGCAGAAATTCATAAAAAATTTACAGAGCCTACAATAGTTAATGGTAAAGCAGGGCCATCCACAGCCGATACAATAGTAAATTCATACGGTGATCCTAATAAAACTGCTGATGAAAATAATGGCGTTATAGAAGGTTTATCAAATTATAATTATACTAGACTTGAGAATGGCGATCTTAACGCCATAGAAATAAAGGATGGTAAAAAAGTATTAAAACCTTACAACGAACAATACAAAATTAGGTATTTAGAAAATTTAATTAGTAGTCCAGCAGCGGGCAAAAATAATACTCAATTCAAAGTATTTAATGCTATGGTGCAACCTATAAATGCAACTGATCAAAANANACNGATAACTGCAACAGACGAACAAGCTATTGCAACTAAGTACGTTAGACAAATTGGCTCACTACCTAATGGCTATCAAGAAGGATTTAGACTTATTGCCACTGTAGCAGAAGGTGGGAATCAAGCATTTACTAGTCAAAGTTATCTATTAAAAGATAGGTTGTTTAATCAAATTAAAGAAAAATTACCTTATGAAATGGATCAAAAGAACAAGCAATTATTTTTATCAGATGCTAATAATAAAGTTGGGTACTCTGCTACAACTATAGCTCTTATGAAAAGATATAAAGGAACATATTTTGATCCAGCTACGGGTAAGCCATTAGACATATCAACAGCAGTTGGTAATTTATATTTAGGAACTGATGGTCTTTTGTACTGGTTTGATAAAGCTAGAGATATGGCTGGGCAATTACTTGATAATGATTTAGATGTTGGGTCTGTATATAAACCTTTAGCTGGTAATAAAGTAGTTGAAACAGAACAGTTGTTATTATCCCAAATTGGAAGTAGTTCTTTTAAAAGAGGGGAGATAGGCAAAAGCGATGAGTTGTATCAAAAACGTCAATCTGAGATGTCTGATATAGCAGCCAAACTTAAATCTAATAACAATGAAGAACGAGCATTAGCTCAAAGAAGATACTACCGAATGATGATTGCTTACCAAATGGCTGCGGCTATTCAAGGTGGAACAGGTGGTAGAACTATATCTGACCAAGATGTTGATAACATTTTAACAGCATTAGGAAGTGCTGACGGTCTATCAACTCCTGAAGCTGAGATAGCAGGCATAGATGCGGCCTTAACATTGATGCAAGAAATATATCAATTTAACAAACATTTAGCAGGAACTCCTGAAGAACGCTACGCTGCTATGAAACATCAAGACTTAATGATTAAGGGTGATCCTACAGGAACTATATATACTCCTATGACATACAATGTCGATTTTGTTACAAACGCAATCTATAGTGCAAAAGGAACAGGCCCTACGGGGGGTAAGCCTAAAATAGAAAACATAAAAGTATCAGACGATGAATTGTTAGGTTCTATAAATCGGACAGCAGGATTTGAGGGTAAATCTTTCTCTACTTTAGAAGAAGCAGAAAAAGCAGGTATTGATATAGCTAAACAAAGAAATCTTATTAAACTGAGACCATAATTAGAGGATATTTAATTGGCAGAACCACTAACAGATAAAGATGTAATAGTAAAAAAGACTAGATTTCCTGCTCCTAAATCTGCACCGAGTACAGAAAAGGAATACACAGGTTTATTTGGCGTTGGGGAATACTCTGAAAAGGATATTGAGGATTCAATTTATGGTCAATTTACAGGTGGCACTAAAGAAGAAGATTTAGATATATCCCAAACATATTCTGCAGAAATTCCACCTGCACTTATTGAGCAACAAGACTTGTACGCTAAGGATACAACTCTAGGAGCTAGAACAAGGTTAGACACAAATTATATAGTTAACCCTTTAGAACTTACAAATATTCCCGGAACAAGCATAAAGGATGTTCTTGTAAATGATGAAAATGGGGAACTAAGTGAGTTAGCAAAAAATAATGTGGTAGAGTCTTTAGGTTTTAAAAATAAAGATGGCTCTTTTTTTGCCTTTAACAACACTCACACTTTAGAAGATAGATTAAATATAGCTGAACGTGGTGCAGCAGTAACGATGGTTCAACCTGTAGGTGAAGACAAAAGCATAGATGTTCCTTTAAACTTTGGTAAGTTACTTGCATCAAAGATGGATATAGACATAACCCCTCCTGAAACTAAAGGAGTAGGTTTTTATAAAGGTTTAGCTAGTGTCAAAGGGCAAGGTGAAAAATTGTTTAAGTCTCCAGTATTCAGCACTTTTGGATTTGGTGAAACTGCTGAAACTAGAGCTATGACTGAATTACAAAAGAAAAAATACAAAAGAGATCAAAACATAAAAAAGGGTTACAAATGGTCTAAGAATTTTGAAGTTCGTGGCAAAGATGGGAGTGAACCTAAAAGTGCTATTCCCAATACCCACGAGTTTAAAAGTTACTTGATGGCGATAGATAACGGAGCAAGTAAAGAACTTACTAAGGCTTTATTTTATAGGGATGCAAATAAGTTTTTAATTTCACAAGGTTTTAAAGATGAAAGAACAAGATTAGGCGTACTTAACTTTGAAGCTGATTTACCATCTTTTGTTGGGTTAGGTAGAGGAGATACCTTTAAAGTTTCGGGTAGAGTAATAGCAGAAAATGTTCGTTTTATTCTTGAAGGTGGGGGATACTTATCCGGGATGGCTTTAAAAGGCATACAAAGTGGGTTGGATCAAGATGAACGTTTTGATTGGACTAAATCTGAAGAAAGGGATCAATTTTGGAACAAGTGGATACCCACTGTAGCTGATTCTATTCAAAGAACTTTTGCAGGTAATAACATTCAGATTACTTTAAAACAAGCACAGATACTGGCTAAAAAATACTCAGGTGTTCCATCGAGAGCAATAGCAGTAGCTCCAGAAATTTTAGGACCTTCTGCTCTTATAAAAAGTTTTATGAAAAAGAACAGAGTTACTGAAGTAAAATTTTTTAGATCAATAGAAGCTAAGATGATTGAGAAAGCTGCTAAAGAAGGAAAAGAAAAACCCACCCCTGTACAAATCTTGGATGAATATAATAGGTTGAGAGGGGGTCTTTCTAGTGGTAACACATCGTTAGAAAGTAAAAAAATATTAAGTCCTAACTTGTCTAGCAAAATAAAAAATGTAGCAGGAGAAACCACTGCAAAAATAAAAAGAGTTGTGTTTAGTAGCAGGCTAAGAGAAGGTATGCAATTGGAGGATGCTGCAAAAGTAGCTGAATCTATAGCAAAAAATAGAAAGTTATTAAAAGAAGGAAAAGATATAGATGTATCTGCTATAGCTAAATCAACCGAAGTAGCACCTTTAATATTAGCTAGAGCCAGAGTACAAAAAGAAATAGAAGCTGTTACAATAAGAATAGCGGCAAAGCCAAATTCTTTATCTGTTCCAGTTTTAAACCAACGTCTATTTAATTTAGCTAACCAAGAAAAACAAGTGGTCTACAATTTAATGAAGACTGTTGCAAATGCAGATAAACCTAGATGGTTACGAGAAATAGATCGAGTAGATAGTTATATGATATTAGGTGCTAGTGCTACAGGGCAGATAGCTCAAGAGTTCAATGGTGACCCTACAATTTTTGAAGCAGTGGGTATGTTTACAGGTCTTGCACTAGGTATGACTAACAATATACAAGAAGCTTTAAGCTATGTAAAGTCTATAGGTATGAACCCACTTAAGGCAAGAGCTAAAAATAAATTAGAAAGATACGCAAAGCTTATAAATACTTTTGATCCCCAACTACAAGAAGCTCTTATTGCACGAGCTACACTTATAGCTAACCTACAAGACGAGTTAATAGCACAAGGGGTAGACCCTGACACAGTAACTTTAAGCTTAAACAAAATAAGTGGATTATCTGTTTTACATTTAGCTGAAGAACAAGGTAGACATCTTATAAAAGAAAGCAAAATTCAGAACCCAAAAATTATACAAGAGTTACAAGCTAACTTAGCAAACCAAGAACAACAAATAGCTGAGTTACGAACTGCAATGTTAACTTTAAATCCAAATGCAAGTGAAGGAACTAGTAATTTTTTTAATACAATACAAGCTGCTATAGACTTTGGGGAAAGAAATGTAGCACAACTTACTGATGATATAGATGTACTTACCACACATGGTTCTAAGTATTATAAAGCTCAAATAACAGAAGGTGGTGAAGCTACTGATCTTTTGGGGGATTCTAGTGGGATAGTTGACACTGCCTTAGAGAATATAGCAAAGTTTGGAATTAATAAACTTGCTCCTAGTGATTTGAAAGCTATAGGTAATCAAAGAAGATTAAACCAACAACAAGTTGCCAACGATGTGATAAAACAAGCAGCAGAACTAAGACTTAAGTACCCTATATCAAATGCTAAAACAGCAACTTCTGACGTTGTGGATACTTCTGTTCTTGTAAAAAGAGATAAGGATTTTAAACCTAAGACTACGATCGTAAATATAGATAGGGGGGTAGACAACCCTAGTGACTTGTATGCTATCCTTTTAGAGTCAAGGCACAAAGATGAGTTAGTAAGTTTAGATGCACAGTATAATAGAATAGGAAAAAACAGCGTTCTAGTAACCCCAGATGGTACAAACATACAAGCTAAAGAGGTAACTGCAGATGGGGGAGCTATATTAGACGGTATGTTTAATGTACTAAAAGCAAAAGAACCTGATGAAGCAGTAGCTATATTAGTTGAAAAATTAAACAACGGTGTTATTTCAAAAGGGCAAGAGAATAAAGTTTTTGGAATACTAGATACAGCGGCTGACAAATACTTTGAACGTATGGCTCAAAAGAGAGCTTCTGTCAAAGGAGAAGTACCTTTAGGTGTAGATAAATACAAAGAGGTATTAAAGAGTACTATGGAGAAAGCAATAGCTGATAAAACATATACTCCTCTCAATAATATACCAGATAATTTACAACTTTTAAATTTTATAAGACAAAGTGGAGCTTTAACAGGTAGGGATGTTAGAACAATACCTCTTTCTATAACAGATTTAAGAAGTCTTAGAGTAGCGTTCGGGCAAGCAGGGTATAAAGCAACTAACTTTAGTGTTCGATCAAGCTTTGCACAGTTGGATAATATGGCTGATCAGGCTTTTAAAAATGGGTTTACAGTTACGGATACGAATAATAACACTCGTGCCTTAAGTGGCTTAGGGGTAAAAGTTGGGGATACAGACCAGACAACCCCTGTGCTAGAGTATCTACAACAAGTTGACAAAAACTACGCTGAATTTAAAAGTTTGTATTACGATAATACAAGTGAGATTGCTAAATTAATGGGGTGGAATGTAAAAGGTGGTAGAAAATATGTTAATCAAGACAAGACAAACTTTCAAATAGGGTTAAATACTAACGTGCCTACTAGAGAGTGGTTAGACTTTGACAAACTATCTAAGATGCCAGAGACTCAATTACAAACTAGAGCTGCAGTATTGATGTCAGCAGTGGGTAGCAAAACTTATAACTCAAGTGGAGAGCTGGTAGGTAGAGTGGTACAAGAGTTTCTACCAGATGGAACTCCTAACCCACAAGCACTTGCTGTTGCTTCTGTACTCGAAACAGCCTATGCTGAGTTTTTAGCAAATCAATTATTAGCTAGAGCAAGTCATGCAGAGATAACTAAAAGTGCAAAAAAGTTAGCAGGAGCTTTTAAAGTTGCAGACAAAGATGGAACTATGAAATCCTTGTTAAACTGGGAAGAAGTTTTAGATTCCCATCTTGCTTTTAGTGACGAAACTGTTTCTGCTACACGTATGCAAAACGCTGAAATTATTGCTGACACTGCTATTACAGAATCTTTAAGAGTACAGCTTAGAGATATTAAACAGTTAAGAAGTGACATGGCTAAATCTCAAGATGTGCTTAAAAGATTCACAGCTATGAATCAAGACGCAGGAAGTATAAGTAACGTCATATTGTCTGGTGGGGAAATAAGACTAGATAAAATTAAAGAAGCAATTAAATTAAATTCTTTAGATGCGACAGGCAAGCCTACAATGACTGACGAACAAATTAACAATGTTCTAAGAAACGTAGTAGCAGACGAATTAGATTTTACTGTATTTAGAAGGACAGGCAATTACGGAATAGACGCTAAGAACGGTACAATTTTTCCTAAAATGGATATGGATATTGAGAATATGAAAGCACTGTCTGGGTATGGTAATCCAGATAGCGTAAAAGCTAAAGGCTTTAAAAAATTAATGGGGGATAAAAGAGCTAAATTTTATGATTCTATGATTGAATTTATTGAAATATCTAGAGGTGCTGACAACGCTATGTTAGCATTAAGAAACGCATCAAGAGCTTTTTCTTTAGAGAGTTACATAAGTAGATTTTACTCTATACAAAGAGGGGTTGTATCTATGAGATATGTAGCAACAGAAGCTATCTTGCAACAATACAGACTAGCTGGTGCATCAACCTTTAAAGCTATGCTTAATGATCCAGAAGCAGGTCAACTGTTTTTAGACGTTTTAAAAAGTGGAAAGACAATAAACGCAAAGCAAGATAGAAAAATATTTAGAGCTTTAGTTGCTGGTCTAGCTGCACAAAGAGACACGTTGGATAACATTGAAAGAAGAAATCAAGGGGGTGATACTCTTAGTATATTACCTTTTCCAAACCCTATAGACTATGGTTTAGGAGTTGCTACAGGATTAAACCAAGCAGTCAAAGAACTAGGTCCTGCAAACATATCTGAAATAAACAAAGAGACAGGGGGAGCAGAATATCCAGAGTATTACCCCAAAGAAATACCTAATTCTGGAAATATTAATGACCAAATGAATCAACTAAAAAGGACAAACTAATGAAGATGTATAACAACGGGCAAAGAAAATCCATGATGTATGGTGGTGGGGCAAGTATGCGAAAGCCAATGATGTATGGTGGCATGGCATCTGCACCTAAAAAGAAAATGCAAATGGGTGGACTTGCTGAGGATAATAGAAAGTCATCTGCAGGTCAAGCAGGCATGATGAACCCTATGGGTAGCATGACTGAGAAGAAGAAGTTTAGCATGGGTATGTCTTACGGTGGTGGTGCTAAAAAAAAAAGTAATGACTTCGGGATGTTAAGCGTAAAAGCTGGAGTGGACAACAATCCAAAGCCTACTCAGGCTGATAGAATAGTTGGTGCTAAGAAGAAGAAGATGACGTAGGCTTATCTCTCTGTCTCGATATCTTACGACCCTTAAAGAATACGATAGTATTGATAGTTGTGTTTATAGTAATAGCTACAACTAACCACATTTCCCACCATG
>JGI24005J15628_10001908_pt1 | contig 10881 bp, 10 predicted proteins | sample LinPmetageLP40_FD_15628 | JGI IMG/M metagenome (IMG submission 15628) | reverse complement strand
CCGTCGGCCACCATCGCATGTGTAGCAGACGCCGGTATGGCTCGCCTTCGCAGTAGAGGGGATCCTGACTGGCGTGTCTATCGTGCCAGCGTTGGCGCTGAGGGTGAGGGTGAGTATTTCAATTCTGGTGTTATGTTAGTAAACGTTGGTAGATGGAAAGCAGAAAACTGCACTAACGATTTCAAGACGATTGCGAAATCCAATGCGGCGGACTGGAGATTTGGTGATCAGAGCATCCTAAATCTTCAGTTCTCGAAGAGATGGATGCGGCTGCCAGAAATATACAACTGCCAAATGACTTTGCATCGAAACTTCCAGTTCTCAGAAGCATTTATTAGGAGAGTATCCCGTTCATCGATAATTCACTTCTCAGGAAGCCCAAAGCCTTGGCAAACCAAGCATTTGCTAAGTAGACTTAAGGGTACCATGCCAGAACATCTTGATGCTGATTCTGTAGCTCGATTGGTTTTGCGCGACCAGAACAACCAATGGCGTCAGTATACTCGAAGGAAAGCAACAAGTCGTGAAGTTTCCCAAGGCCAAAAAAGGTTCTGCCGCAAGAAGCGTTTGCATACCATGGGGGACGATCGGTTCGACAACGCTGTGCACAAGCAAGCCTTCATCATTGGAGCGATGAAGGCTGGCACAACTTCTCTATTTGAATGGCTCTCGGATCATGCACAAGTCTGCGCGTCAGCCACAAAAGAGCCCGAATATTTTAGTGAGTTTCAACCGCATGGTCTGAGATTAAAGCAGTACTCTGACGCCTACGATTTTGATCCAGGAATACATAAATTGCGACTTGAAGCGTCAACTGGTTACTCGAAGTATCCAGTCGAGAAGGGTGTAGCTGAGCGAATTCATGCGCACTTGCCCAATTCAAAATTCATCTTCATTGTTCGTGATCCTCTTGAGCGTGCATACTCACAGGCAGCATTTCAATCACTTAGGTACGGTCGTGACCACAAGCTTGACATTAGTGAGTGCCTGTCACTTTCAATGTATAATACGCAGCTCGCACCATACGAACTGAGATTTGGACCGGAAAATATCAATATTGTCGATTTCGCGGAGCTCTGTCGTGATCCCGCTGAAACCGCATATCGTGTTTGTTCCTGGCTGGATCTGGACGCTGCAAGACTGAATTCAGATTATGAAATTGCGAATGCTTCTAACTATGGTATCGACCACTCATACAAGGAGCATATCAGCCAATATTTTAAAGACCGGAGAGCTGACATTCTGAAGGAAGTTCAACTGTTCTCGGAAAAGTGGAAGTTCGATGTACGCAAATGGCGATCATTTTGGGAAGCTATCGAATAGTCGGCAACACCTCTTCATAGGGGCTAATTATGCAACCGAGCACTCAGCGCCAATAGGTGCTTATTGAAATGGTCCCAGAAAATTGGACAGCGAGCTAAGGTGAATCGCGCCGGAGGTTTACAGATCAGTTCAAGGCGAAGGTCGAGCTGGAGGCGCTGCGTGGCGACAAGACAATCCAGGAAGTCCCGGCGCGGCACCAGGTGCATCCAAACCAAGGTGAGCACGTGGAAGCGCCAGGCCTTCGAACGAACGGTCGCTTAAATAAGCAATCGGAGCGGCACTAAAGCGTGACAGGTCCAAGGTGCTGAGCTGGCGGCTAAGCAACACGATGCACGGCGACTTCTGTGTCGAGGTTTTGAGGGATGCCATCGCCCGGTTCGGTCCACCCGAGATCATGAGTACGGATCAAGGCTCGCAATTCACTGGATCGGCCTGGATCACCAAGCTGAGCGAGGCAGGGGTGCGGATATCGATGGACGGCCGTGGCCGGTGAATCGACAACATCTTCATCGAGTGACCGTGGCGCCCATTGAAACAGGAAGCGATCTTCTTCGAAGAGCTTGACCGACGGCTTCAAGGTGAATCGCGTCATCCGCGAGCGACCCCACTCTGCCCTTGAAAGCCGAACGCCGAGAGAGACATAAAGAAAAGGTCGAGACGAGAAATTGGGGCATGAAGATGACACTAGATATACCTTAAGTCAGCCGCTGAGCTGTCCAGAAAACCGGGATCACTTCACAATTTTTCGAGAAGATCAAAAAGATGAAGAACAGAGGCTCTTTGAAACATGTATTGGTAACCGGGGGCGCAGGTTTCTTAGGTTCCCACCTGTGCGAAGAACTGCTTGAAAACAGCTGCCGTGTCGTCTGTGTCGACAACTTTCTTACCGGCTCGAAACGAAACATTCTTCATCTCTTTGCCAATCCACTTTTCGAATTCATTGAACACGACGTTGCAAAGCCACTGTATGTGGAAGTAGACGAGATTTACAATCTCGCTTGCCCGGCGTCCCCCGTGCAATATCAGCGTGATCCCGTTCAGACCGTCAAGACCGCCGTCTTGGGTGCAATTAACATGCTTGAGCTTGCAAAACAACTTGACTGCAAGATCCTGCAAGCTTCCACTAGTGAAGTGTATGGTGATCCAGCAGTCCACCCTCAGGCGGAGGGCTACTGGGGCAATGTGAACCCGATAGGAACACGGTCGTGTTACGACGAAGGAAAGAGATGCGCGGAAACGTTGTTCTTTGACTACTGGAGGCAGCATGAAGTCGAGATCAAGGTTGCCAGAATTTTTAACACGTACGGTCCTCGTATGCATGAGAACGATGGAAGGGTCGTATCGAACTTCATTGTTCAAGCGCTAAGCGGAAAACCGATAACTGTCTATGGTTCAGGATTACAAACGCGGTCGTTTTGCTTTGTAACGGATATGGTTTCCGGTTTGATTGACCTGATGGCAACCGAGTCAAGTATTACTGGGCCAATGAATTTGGGAAACTCTGATGAAATCACTGTTAGTGACTTAGCCAAGACAATTGTGAAGCAAGTTGGGAGCGCATCGAACATAGAATACCATGACGGCCCACCCGACGATCCGTGCAGAAGATGTCCCGACACTTCCTATGCCGAAAGCACTCTTTCGTGGAAGCCAGTTGTCTCCATGCATGAAGGGCTGCGCCGGACAATCAACCACTTCGAAAATCGGCTTCCACAGACGATGCGTGATCACATATGACCTATGTGTTGGTCTCAGCTTCGGCTGTGAGACTCTGTTTGCATTTAGTCTTGTGCCTTAAAGGCATTAGAAGTGAAAGACACTCACAAGGGGGGGTAATTTATGAGGTCTCGTTCAGTTTTGGTCACAGGTGGAAGCGGATTCATTGGGTCAGCACTTTGTCACGAGCTTGAAGCGAATGGACACACCGTGACGTCATACGATGTATCCAATTCGCACAGCATCATGGATCTGGATCAGCTCTCGAGCTCAATCTCTGAAGTAGACATTGTTCTTCATCTTGCTGCACAGGCGGACCTTACGCAGATGTCTGGTTCCATCGATGAAGGTCTACGCTCGACGAAACTGAATGTCGATGGTACAAACAACGTCTGTGCAATGTGTGCCAAACACAATAAATGGCTGATATTCGCGTCAACTATATGCGTGTACGGTAACGAACACGATGGTGGACCAAATCCAACTGAACTGTATGCGTGCTCAAAACTTGCCGCGGAATGGATCGTTCAAGGATATGGATCGAACTACGGAATGCCTTGGACCATCCTACGCTTTGCAACCACCTATGGTCCATTTATGCGTGAAGCCCTTGGTGTTTGTCGATTCATCCAACAGACCATAAGTCAATCTCCAGTGACCGTGCACGGTGACGGTAATCAAAACCGTACACTCACCCATATCAATGATTTGGTCCAAGGAACCACATCTTTGATTGGAGATCATGCGATTGAAAGCAGAGCCAAGTCGCAGATCCTAAATGTCTCTTCGTCCGAGAAAATTTCGGCGATAGGTATGGCCAGAGACATAGTCGAATTGGCTGTTGAACGAGGCTTTCCCAAGGCAACCATCAAGCATGTTGATCAGCGTCCGAATCAAGTTTTCGACGAGACAATCGACGTGTCTGCCATCAAAGAAGTTTCTGGTTGGGAAGCAAAGACGACGTGGAAAGAGGGCATAGAATCCGTGTTTGACGAGATCTTGAAGAATTTGCCAGCATCGAAAGTGGACTGCTGACGTATGGCCTTATTGCTAAAGAATGGAGCCATCTTTCTGCACATTCCCAAAACGGGTGGGAATTGGGTTACTGCAGTTCTAAATGACTTGGATTTAGTTGAACGCGAACTTGGTCACAAACACGCTGACTTGGATCGCCTATTCGCATCGTCTGTCTGCCTTGAAGATCCAGCATTTGGAACCCTTCTCCATATTAAACAGAAGCCGTACATTTTTTGCTTCGTTCGAAACCCGTTAACTTGGTATGAGTCATACTTTAAATACATGTCGCAGGCCAAAAGGCGTTGGCGTCATTGGGGTGATGAACGCAGCGTTACGGATTGGCACCCAAATGCAATGACCAATGGCGTAGGCGACGAGGATTTCAACAATTTTGTTCGAAACCTGCTTCGAAAAAGACCGGGCTACGTGACGGAGCTTTTTGGATGGTATACAAAACCGTTGGTAGATTTTGTTGGCAAACAGGAGCACCTTGTTGACGATTTGATTTTGGTCCTCAAGATAATGAACGTCTCCTTCGACGAAGAGTTTGTAAGAGGGTATGGCAAGGTGGGAGAGAGTCCATATCGGACCACAGAATGGGAACCTGAACTTCGATTAGAAACAAAGGCTGTAGAATATGCTGGCTTCTTGAGGTACGGATACGAGGTGAAGGAAACCTGAAAATCTACTCGAAAAGACATGCTACGGGAGTATCCGAAACTCTGTGTATGAGGCTTAGCCCATGCGGTTGAAACAGGTCATCGGTTGAACCGTTCTGGGTAGAGAATAGCGAACTGGTTTCGGGCGGCAACCCATTCCCTGACACATCGCCCGGTGTTCTCGAATTTTCGGATTGCCAAATAGATCAGCTTGGTGGCGGCGTCATCGGTTGGGAAGCTGCCACGGGTTTTGGTGGTTTTGCGGATCACCCGGTTCAGGCTTTCGATGGCGTTGGTGGTGTAGATGATTTTGCGCACTGCTGGCGGGAAGGCAAAGAACGGGATGACCTCCTGCCACGCGCGCCGCCAGCTTGGGGCGATTGACGGGTATTTTTGGCCCCATTCAGCCTCAAAGTCCGCCAAGGCCTTCTCGGCCTCGCCGTCATCGGTGGCCTGATAAATTCGTTTGAGATCCTTGGCGACGATCTTGCGGTCTTTCCAGCCGCAGAAGTTTAAAGAATGGCGCACCAGATGCACGATGCAGGTCTGTACGGTCGTCTCGGGGAACGCGGCATTGATGGCACCAGGGAAGCCTTTGAGGCCATCGACGACGGCAATCAGGATGTCCTCGACGCCGCGATTGCGCAGGTTGTTCATGATCAACAGCCAGAATTTGGCCCCCTCGTTGGCCGCGATCCACAGGCCCAGAACCTCGCGTTCACCCTCCGCAGTGACACCCAAGGCCACGTAGACGGCCTTGTTTTTAACTTGGCGACTTTCAGCGTCGCGGATTTTGACCCTGAGAGCGTCGAGAAAAACGATAGGATAAACTGGTTCCAAGGCACGGTTTTGCCAATCTGAAACCTCCTCCAGAACCGCATCGGTGACGCGACTGACCAGGTCGGCGGAAACCTTCAGGCCATAAACCTCTTCAAGGTGGGCGCGGATATCGCGGGTCGACAAACCCGCAGCATAAAGCCCGATGATCTTATCATCCATGCCATCGATCCGGGTCTGTCCCTTCTGGATCAACTCCGGCTCGAAACTGCCTTCGCGGTCACGTGGGATGTCAATCGGCACCGCACCGTCGTTGCCCTTCAGCACTTTGCGCGTCGCCCCATTACGCCGGTTGGTCTGCTGGCTGGCAGGCTCACCATGTGGCTCATAGCCCAAATGCTCGGTCAGTTCCGCGCCCAACATCCGTTCCATCAGTCGGACCTTCAGTTCCTTCATCAGGCCTTTGTCCCCGAGCAAGTCTTCGGGTCGTTCAACGCCGCTCAGCAGCTCGTCCAGTAATTCCTTGGAAATCATCATTGTCATCATGCTCCTTCAATTTGGAAGCATGGGCCAGATCACTCATACACAGAAGGTCAGACACTCTCCATGCTACAGTTCGTATCCAAACCACTCCAGAACTTCTGCAGACAACGATTTTCTAACGACTATTTTCGTCTTATGATCAACTGCGACACTTGCCCTATTTAGATTATATTTTCTTTTGTAGAAATCCAATGAACGTTGCTTAACGGACGCTTTGGCGCTCTTATTCAAGTTATTATACGTGCCATGACCTTTTCTTGGCAAGAATTTGGATATCCGATCCATTGAAAACTCGAACATCTCAAGAAGGTCCTCGTATCTTATCACTAATGTATTCAAATTGCTTTCGGCCAAAACAATATAACTTCTCAACTTCCGCTCCAAAATTTTAGCAGGCTCCAGCCATTCTTCTGTTAGACCATCTCTATCGAAAATCTGCATCCTTCTTTCAGCAAAAACACAAAGCTCCTCCTTCCTATACCCGGGATAGTAGGGATTGTCGTGTAGAGAGCGCAGCCAGAAGTATGGGTGTTTGACAATCATAATAAAGAGAGTGTTGTTGGAATGACTTGAACTCAGAATTCGCTGAAGCTGTGGCGCGCTGTGTTTCCATCCGAAGTCACTATCAAGTATGCGGCGAGCATCAGCATCATAGATCCTATTCACCTCATCTGACTGCTCAATTTGGGGTTTGCCAACAAGAAGTGTAGGAGCAAGATGCCATATTTCTTCCATACCTCCGCGCAAAAGTTCCGTAGAAAAGTTTGTTCTAACGAGGTGCTCTAGATAATTGGTACCAGTATTTCTCTCACCAAAGATCTTTGTGTAAAGTATCAGCTCGTGGCTAGCCGCTTGTTCCATTCAGAGACTTTACCTTTTGAATTACAATACGGTAAGAAGGTGTCGCGCGACAGCATTTTGATCGTTCGTATAAACAGAGACGACATCGGCCATATTTTTCGCAGTTTCATCTGCATTGGCCACCGCGATAGAATAACCTGCAGACAAAAACATACCAACATCATCCATAGCGTCGCCGAACACTGTCGCTGAACCAATGTCAAAATTGGACACATTAGCTAACTCAGCGACACCTATTTCTTTCGTCGCCTTCTTACTTTTGAACTCAACAATACTGCCACCTGAGTAACACTCTCGTCGACAGGAAACTGCTCCGGCATCTGTAAGCCACTTGGAATCTTCAGACAACTCCAAGAGCAGTTCGTCTTGTCCCACGAACGTTACCACGAGTATTCTATTGGCGACTTCGTACGCTTGATAGTTTGCAACAAATATTGGCTTTCTCTGTTTGGCGTCCAGGAATTTGATTGTCTCAAAGCTAGGATTCTCAAGTGTCTGGCATACTTCGGTGACGTCGTCGCGCACTTCAAGTAGCATTGGCGCAAGATCATGTTTCCTCCCAATTGCGAGCAACTCTCGTACAACGTTGGCTGACAAATGATTTCTACCAACGACCTGTTTACGCATTGGATCGAATGACACTGCTCCGCCAAGGGATACGATAGGACAGGTTTTCTGGTGGCCTTTCAGAACATACGATACGAAGGCTGGAGACCTTGCACTGGCAACAGTTACCAAAAACCCACTCGCAACAGCTTCATTCCAAATTTTTCGTGAGTAAGCGCTCACCTTGCCCTGCCTGTTCAGGTATGTACCATCAAGGTCCGTACAAATCATTCTCCACAGCCCGTTTGGCTCACATAGATTTCATGGTATTTCTTGAGCAAGGCCTCGCTGGAAAACTCCTTTACAACCCATTCTTGCCTCTCCTCCAAAAGTCTGTGGTCTGGCTCACTCAACGCTTCTTCGATCTGTTTGGACATCTTCCTTGGATCTCCTGAAGGATATAACTTAATAGCCATGCCGTCCGTAGAAAGTGTGCGATGGGCCGGAATATCACTGGCAACCAATGACACGCTACGTAGAGCAGCTTCTACCAGAATGTTTGGACAGAGTTCTGTAAGAGAAGTATTGACTAAAACCCTACTTGAGCCAACTAATTTAAGAGTTACATCGTGACTCAACTCACCACAGAACTCCAAATTATTCTCGAGACCAAGGCCTTCTGATAGCGCGATCAAACCATCCAGATTCTCACCCGATCCGACTATTTTCGCTTTGAAATTTCGAGACTCCTTCATCATCGACAAGGCAACAACAAGGTCCTCTACGTTTTTGTAGCGACTTAACCTTCCAACGAAAGTGACGTCATTTTCTCGAAGTTCCCAAGGCACAATTGAAGCTTGTGTAGGAGCATTAACAAAGTTCCGGACTACCTCAAAACACCCTGAGTAACCTAGGCACGTATAGCTATCTACGGCGGCAAAGGTTGGTGCAATCGGGCGGCATAGACCAGACTCCAACGCCATCTTAACAATGTTCCGTCGATGCAAGAAGCTCTTCGGTTCGTATATTCGCTTCGAGTACGGCAAAATCGTAGGGTATGTGCGAATAGAAATTATGAATCGGCGGCCAATTTCCGTAAGGATCTTGATGCTCATTATCGCGAGATCATTTAGCGACAACGTTAGGTTTACCTGAATTACGTCGGTGTCTCGAAATATTTCTTCCAAGTCAGCTGCAACGTTCGCTGTGCGAACTTCAATAAAATTGGCAATGAGCTTTGAACTCTCAAAGCGGCCTGGATTTACTAGAACTACTCTGTGTCCAAGCTTTGTTAAAGCCTTCGCGAGATTTAGTGTAGCGATCTGGACACCCCCAACTTCATCAAAGGGGTGGTCATGCACAAATGCGATCTTTAGGCTTTGTGGCGCACTCGGAGTAGTTTTATTCATTTACCACCTCAAATCTTCAAGTAGCACTGGTAGCTCCTCGTGGGCATTCACGCAAAGACGTGGAAAACTAAATAGGCATTCAGTAGTTGGGTGAATTCGGGGTTCGGCAGAAAACGCAGCCGTGTATCCAGCGCTCTTCAACATTTCTATGTGGCGCGAGTGAAAGTCTTGATGTTGTCCATTCGGAAACGCGAAATATCTAATCTTCCGACCTAATGTTTTCTCTAGCTCCACTTTTGATAAAAAAATTTGCTCATTTGCCACTTCGTCGCTTTGTCTAGACAGGATCGCGTGGCTTGTTGTATGACTTCCGATATCAATAAGTGTATTTTTTGATAGTACTGAGCATAAGTCATCATGACTTACATATAGATTAGAGTGGCGATCTTCTCTCAAAGAGACTTCCAATTCAATACTTAGATCTGCAATGCATTTGAGAATTTTCTGTTCCGAATAAGTTTTCAGGTGCCGTTTTAGATCCTTGATGAAATTAAGCTTCTCCTCGATTGTCTTGATACTGCGCAATCCAAGTACCGTACCTCTACTTTCGTGGTGCTCGGTGCATTTCACCAAATAGCTCAAGTGATCCCAAGGTAAGACCATGCCTCGCAATACTCGGCTGGGCACAAAGTGTGTAAGTGGCACACTTTCAGCTTCACAAATGTCTGAAGTCAGAAGAAACGAGTCCCGATACCCATCGTCGACCGTGATGGCAATACAGCCTTCGTCATATTCTCGATATCGAGATACATGCTCGAGTGTGACTAAATCGAAGTTCGACTTTAGCCAAAGAATATCGCGATAAAAATTTTCAGCGCGGTACATCACTTTGTCACTAAAGGATGTTTCTGTTCTGTCACTCACTCTGTGATACGCGAGAACAATCATCCAAGTTATCCGTCCTTGCTAGTATGATACGAGAATAAGAAAGTGAAGTGTAGGGCAAACACGGCGCTATCGCAAAACACAGAGCAGGAGCCATGGATCATGTTCCTTGCTTCGCCACTTTACGTTACGGACGCGCCCGCCTTGCCTTGGCAAACCCACGATCCGTCGCGACAAATCGCTCGAGCATGGGAACAACTAGCTTTGCAGGTTCGATCGGCCCCTGTCCTCCTTCCCGTCCTAGGATCTCGCCGTAGACGATGAGATCCCGATGGAGTTCCGCAGGCACTTCCACGGTCAGCTTCACCGGCTTGTTATCCAGGATCGGACCGAGTTTCAGCTTGGTCATGTCAGCCTCCGGCTGGCGCGAAGACGAGATCGCGCGTGACGATCACACGGACGGGAAAGCCCGGACGAATGGTGAGGGTAGGCGGGACCTCCAGCTGGCGCTGGACGATGCGCTGCCCGGCCTCGTTGATCGTATCGAGGGCCCCGTCGCGGAGCGCGCGGGCGAGGCGGTCTTCCTCGTCGAGGGACAGCTCCGCGCCGACAGCGAGCAAGGTCGAAAGACCCGCCGCGCGCAGGATGCTGCCCCAGTGATTGTCGACGCGGTCCTCGATACCGGCATAGCCTGCGGCATCCGCACCGGGCTGGCGTTCGAGGACAAGAGATCGCCCATCGGGGAAAATCAGCCGGGTCCAGACCAAAAGCACTCGGCGCTGGCCGACGGTGACGCTGTCGTCATAGGCGCCGATCAGTCGGGTGCCCTGGGGGATCAGAAGCAAACTGCCGGTCGGGCTATCGTACACATTATGCGTGACTTGGGCGACGATCTGGCCCGGCAGGTCGGAGCGGATACCGGTGATCAGCGCGGCCGGGATGACGGAACCGGCCTGCAGCAGCCAAGGCGAAGCCGGGGGCTGGACGCGGTCGGGGGCAACCGTGCGGCGGTCGATCGGCGCGGTCAGGAAGGCCTGGCGTGGATCGGTCTCCGGGGCAGCGGCCAAACCGCTCCCCGGAGCTGCAGGCGGCATCTGGAACCCGGTGGACGCGGCTGCCCCAGGGCGCGTCTGGAAGAACAGGTCACTAACCCGGGCGGCCTCCAGTTCCGCAAGCCGCTGCTGTTCTGCTGCATCCATGGTCGG
>JGI24005J15628_10001907_pt1 | contig 10885 bp, 17 predicted proteins | sample LinPmetageLP40_FD_15628 | JGI IMG/M metagenome (IMG submission 15628) | reverse complement strand
CAGCTCCACCATAAAAACTTGAAAGGTACATTATGAGTAAAGATAAATATCACCATTGGGTATATGCTGCAGACGACAGCATGAATAAGACGTTGAAGTTTATAATATATTGCGTGTATGCTTATGGTGCATATATTTTTTTTAATGAATTATTTACCAAGTTTTTCTGATGGGGCTGAAATAGGATCGACAGAGACGAAATAGCGATGTGGAGTTATCCGGATGTAAGCTCGGTTAATGCGAACAAAACGATAAATGCAAACGATAATTTTGCACCTCAAGAGTTAGCGCTAGCCGCTTAATTCTTATGAGCCAGCCGGAGCTTGGAAACAGAATCCGGCACTTTTTTTAGGAGATCAACATGGAGAAGCCTAAAAAAATATGTGTAGTTTGTAATATATATCTTGATGAAGTTTTAAAAGATGTTTATAAATGTCCAAAGTGTAGGGCAATATTGAATGAGAGATTGGATGATAGGAAAGATAGGAAAGAAAATTGAGTAGAAGTGTAGCTATAATAGGTGCCGGTGTTGCCGGAATTACTACAGCATATTTTTTAACACAAGAAGGATTTAAAGTAAGAGTATTTGATCCGGAAGGCATAGCAAAACAATGTAGTTATGCCAATGGTGGACAGGTTTCAGTGTGTAATGCTGAAGTTTGGAATACCTATGGCAATATCGCTAAAGGTCTCAAATGGATGACAAAGAAAGATGCTCCATTATATTTTAGAGCAGATCACTGGTCATGGGACAAAATCAAATGGATTGCTGGTTTTATTGGAGCTACTGTTACAAATTCTTATGATAAGAATACTCGAAAAACTATTGAATATGCATTAAGAGCTCGTGAGTTGATGAAAGAAGTTAGTGATATTGACTATCATCAAAACAAGTGTGGCATATTACATATTTACAAAAACCAAAAATCTTGGGATAAAGCAAGACAGACTCTAGATAGATTTAAAGATACTGGTTGGGGTAGAGTCGAAATAAGCAATAAGTTTTTAGATGCATACAATATTAAAGATGATGGAGTGATAGGTTGTACGTATACTGCTGAAGATTCAGTTGGAGACATTTTTACTTTTTGTAATAAGTTATCAGCAAGAATGGAAACTTATAATGACTATAAGTTAATAAATAAAAGAATAGATAAAGAAGATTTAGAAAATTTACAGAAAAAATATGATGATGTGGTTGTATGCGCAGGAGCTTATACTAAATATTTAGTACCAAGCTTAAATGTTTATCCTATAAAAGGTTATTCAATTACTTTTAACAATCAACCAAAAATACCAACTTTATCTGTTTTAGATGATGACGCAAAAATAGTTGCTTCACCTTTTGCAAATGGTGTATTCAGAGTCGCTGGAACTGCCGAATTAGCTGGATGGAATCACGATATTACTATGAATAGAATTACACCACTTTCTAAATGGGTTGAAGACAATACTTTTGTAGAAGCTCATAATACTGAATTTAAAAAGTGGGCTTGTTTAAGACCAATGACACCAAATATGTTACCTATTATTAAAAAGGTAAATGGGTTATGGGTAAACACTGGAGCCGGTCATTTAGGCTGGACTATGGGAATGGCATTAGCGGAGAAAATAACATGGAAGATAATGAATTAGGAACTAAACTGACAGTTGTTCTAAAAGATATCGAAGAAATAATGAATCAGAAAAAAGTAAGATCTGATAAATTAAAAGAAGCGACTCAACGTTTGGAAAACGAAGACGAAGATATGCTGAATAAGATAAAGGAAAATTTATATGAATTCTGATACTCGTGAATTAGTATTGAAAGAAATAGAATGGGGAGAAATATATCCAATATGGGCAAGTAAATTATGGCCTAGTCGTCCAAATATAAGATCATATACTCCTATGATCAACGCTACAGATAAAGATCAAAAAATTCATAGATATGCTAATGATAATTTTGCGTATTATAGCGGTGTTTTCTTTGGCATAAAAGACTTGCAAAATGGAAAAGTTGTTGCATGTAATTCTGGGCATCAATGTAGTAACACTCTTTTCAGATCAAGAGGACTTTACGTTTTTCCAAAATATACCGGTAAAGGATTAGCACAGTTATTATTACAACACACTATTAATTTTGCACGTAAAAAAGGATTTAAAAAAATATGGTCATACCCAAGAGACAAAGCAATTCCTACGTACAAAGCAGTAGGTTACACAATAGGTGAAACGCACGAACATGAAGCTTACACAAAAGAAGATGGCAGTGTACTTGTAAGACCTAATGCGTATGCTGAATTAGTATTATGAGTGAAACAAATGAAATTATGGCTAAAGTTGTTGCTAATTTAGAAAAAGTGTATGACCCTGAAATGCCATCTGTTTCTGTTATACATTTAGGATTGATATACGATATTGATATCGCAGATGAGATTGTTACTATAACACATACACTTACAAGTGTGTTTTGTCCTATGGCAGACGAAATAAGTGCAGACATAAAACAAGCTGGACTAAATAATACTGGTGCAAAAGATTGCATAGTCAACTGTACGTTTGATCCACCATTTACTATGGATATGGTTCCAGAAGAAACTAAAATGGCAATGGGTTGGGATTAGTTAACAAGTTCATCATTTAAATTTTTTTTTGCTCACTTTTTTGTTTACAAATGAGAAGAATCATGGTATAATATACTTATTAAAATGAAAAAGGAAAACAAAAAAAAATGACATACTGCTCACTTTTTTGTTTACAAATGATAAGAAACATGGTATAATATACTTATTAAAATGAAAACAAACTTTAAGGACTATATAATGAATAAATTGACAAACTCACAAATGCAGAAAGTAAACGAACTTTTCTTAGGTGCAAGCCCTGATCAAATGAATGAGATCGCACAGATCTTTAATACAGTTAGAAGCTTAAAAGCTGCTTCTGCTGCAAAGTCTTTTATCACTGGACAAAAAGTCAAGTGGTCAGGACGAAAAGGCGCCATGGAAGGTGTCGTAGTAAAATCTCTTAAAAAGAATATTAGAGTTAAAGCTACAAACGGTGACATGTGGAATGTCGCTGCAACAATTTTAAAAGCTGCTTAAAGGAGAATATATTATGGCACACGAAGTTGAAACAATGGCATACGCTGGAGAAACACCATGGCACGGTCTAGGTGTACCAGTATCGAATGATCTTACACCTCAGCAAATGATGAAGAAAGCTGGTGTTGATTGGACTGTACACGAAGTTGAATCATACATTGACTTTGAAGGTAAGAAAATGCCTACTGGTCAAAAGTCACTTGTAAGAGGAACTGATGGCAAAATACTAACTAACGTTGGTGAAAACTGGAATCCAGTACAAAATGAAGATGCATTTAATTTCTTCAGTGAATACTGTATGTCAGGCGATATCGAAATGCATACAGCTGGTTCGTTGAAAAACGGACAAATGGTATGGGCTTTAGCTAAAGTCAAAGACTCATTTGAATTATTTGACGGTGATAGAGTTGATTCATATCTTCTTTTCTCAAATCCTCATCAATATGGTAAAGCAATTGATGTTAGATTTACTCCAATCAGAGTAGTATGCAATAACACATTATCTCTTTCTCTTGACGCTAAGACTGATAAGTCTGTAAAAGTTGGACATAGAGTTCAGTTCGATGCTTATGAAGTTAAAAAAGCATTAGGTATTGCTCATGAAAAACTTAATACTTACAAAGAAATGGCTGAGTTTCTTGGTAAAAAGAGATTTACTGTTGATACGTACGTTGAGTATTTAAATACTGTATTTCCAAGAACTGCTGATAAAAGAGTTCAAGGAATGGACTTAAATAAAGAAACTCTTTCAAGAAATGCTAGAGATTGTTTTGACTCACTGAGTTCTCAGCCTGGTGCTAAATTCGCTGAAGGTTCTTGGTGGCAAGCATTTAATTCTGTCACTTATGTTTGCGATCATAAACAAGGTCGTAACGAAGACAATCGTCTTTATTCTTCTTGGTTTGGTGGAAATCAACTTCGTAAGAAAAAAGCACTAGAAAGCGCTATCAAATTTGCGGAGGTATCATAATGAATAAGTTTGTTACAGTGGGGCTCGTCTTAGTTGGCGGGCTTGCTCTTAACGCTTGTAGCTTAACAGGTAAAAGAGAAATGATTAAAATAGTTCAGTCTGAAAAGGCTGAATCAATTCCTAAGTGGTATGTGAATACGCCTAAAGATGAAAAAGAACTTATCTTTGGTTCAGGTACTGGTTTGTCTTCTGATTTACAATTCTCTATGGATAAAGCTATGCATCAAGCAAAAGTAGTTCTTGGAGATAAAATTAGTAACTCAGTGTCTATGACAATAAAATCGTTTACAGCAGATGATTCTTCAACAGGACTAGCTGGTGTTGCAGTCGAAGAGACTACAAAGGTTTCAAAGTCTGGATATTCTAAAATCGATGTTTCAGAATACGATGTAGTTGATAAAGCTGTCACTATGGAAGGTATGAGTTTTCGTACTTATGTTCTTCTAAAAGTAAATCCAAAAGGACGTAAGAATCAAACTGTAGTAGTTGATCAGGCGGCTGTTAATAAAGCTCGTGAAAAAGCTAGAGTTGAAATTGAAAAGCTTAACTAATGGCTTATCTAGTAGTTATCTTAGCATTTTTATTTTTCTGTCTGCAGTGGGTGCAAAAAAATCCACCACTATCGCAAACAGAAAAATGTCAATGTGAAAAGTTACCTGAAGACTATTTCATAATTCAAACAGATGAAACTGTTTATTGCATTGACGATAAACGTTCAAGAGAAATCAAACAAAAAATTAAACATTCAAAGAAAGAAATAAAATGAAGAAACATAGTTTAGCTCAGACTCAAGCTTGGGCAAAAGAAAATGACTTAAGACAATTCATGCGGTTTGATCCAAAAGAACGAAAGAATAATTTTAAAAAAGATTATGGCAATCGAAGAAAGCCAAATTTCAGACCCAGGTAAAATGTTAATCTAGTATAAATAGCTTTATGCTTAGATTTAAAACATATCTGGAGGAGAAGATGGCAAATTTTGTCGCTATGAGTCCTGGTGAGTTTTTAAAACTCAACTCGCAAACAAGCGAAAGACGTATTGACATTCTTCGTCGCCTTATGAAAAATGGTGAAGCGATGCCGACAGTTGACGGCGTCGAAATTGTAGTTAAAAACACACCTGAAAATATAGAAGCTATTGATCGTCTTGAAAAAGATAAAAAAACACAAATACTAGATACAAGTAAAGGCAAAATAGCTACTAATAAAATTGGTAAATCAAATGTATTTGGCGGAGGTGGTGGCGGATCTGGTGGCGGGTCTAAACAAACAGCCATGGCCGAAAGTTTACAATGTCTTTATTGTGAATATATGGTAAACAACCCAAGAGCTACATTTGAATCTATTCAACCTTCTGATCTTGCTAACTCGATGAGTAAAGTTTCAATAGGTGGAACAAGTATGAACGATGCTGTGTCTTTAGATGCATCATGGCACTATTCATCTTATTGGACTGCAAAAGAATTATTACGTAAAAAATATATAAACTCTAGTATGACATTTCATCGTGACGACAAAGTGATGAAAACAATCTACAGTAAGAAGAAAGAAGCTCTTAAAAATTCAGGTATGGCAAACCTTAGTGATGACAAATGGAATCCAGGTGACATATGGGCAGTAACTTCTCAATCTGTAATTACTAGTTTACCAACAACATCTATTCAAGAACTTAACGCAAGCCTTGTTAAACTTTTTGACGAGAAAAAACTTGTTGGTATTTCTTTGAAAAAAATAATAAAATTTGAAAATATTAAATGTATAGTTAAAAATGAAGAACCAAATGCTAAAGTGTATAAATTTAAAGATGGCAGACTTATGGCATCATTTGCACGTAAAGCTTCTGAGTTTTGGAGAAGTAAATCAGGTGTAGTTGAGTTTGACGGTGGCAAAGCAGATCTTCGTACTTCATCACAATTTGCTGCAATTAACTTTGAAATTACATTGAAAACTGCGCGTGGTGGTAGAGCTGGATATGGACAAATTATCGAATCATTAAGAAAAAGAGCTGGAAAAAAAGCACCTGATAACAAACAGCTGAAAAAGATAGCTGAGGATTTAAGTCAAAAAGCCGAAGGTTCAAGATATGCAAATTTATTTTTTGCTATGGCTAAAAAAGTACATCCAACAATTCAAAAAAATGAATTCATGTCTGGTTTTTTAGAAAATAAACCGCATGAAATACACAGTAAAATGGGTGCTACGTATGTGTTAAGTTGTTTATTTGAAAATAAAACTAATGGCAAAGCAGATAAGATAATTACTGATCTTGTTAACTATGCTGGATCAGAATTAGATATCTCATCAATTTACGCGAAGGTATACGAATAATGTTAAATTTCGAAAATTTTATTACTGAACAAAAAAATACTCACATGACTCATATTGAAGATAAAGTTATTTATGGTGGAGTCAATGGCGCACGTGAAGCAATATTAGCACTTCGTTCTTTACGCGACATGTTAGCTGGTGAGAAAGACGGAAACGTATCTGTTAAATGGGATGGAGCACCTGCAGTGTTTGCAGGTACAGATCCTTCAGATGGTAAATTTTTTGTAGCTAAAAAAGGTATATTTAATAAGAATCCAAAAGTTTATAAAACACCAAAAGATGTTGATGATGATACATCAGGTGATCTTAACAAGAAACTTAAACTTGCTCTAGAGCTTTTGCCAGAGTTAGGTATCAAAGGAGTAATACAAGGTGATTTTGTTTTTGGCCCAGGAGATATTAAAACATCTAGAATTAAAGGAAAGTCCTATATTACGTTCCACCCCAATACAATTGTTTATGCAATACCATCTGGCACGGAGATGGCCAAGCAAATCAAGGCAGCAAAAATTGGAGTTGTATGGCATACGGAGTACAAAGGACGAACATTTGAAACGATGAAAGCTTCGTATAATTTCAACGCAAGTAAATTAAAGAAATCAAAAAACGTTTGGTCGCAAGATGCTCAGCTTGGCGACGCAACTTCAGCTACTATGTCAGCAAAAGAAACAGCAGAAGTAAATGAATATTTAAGTTTAGCTGGTAGAACATTTAACAAAATTGCTGGCAGTGCGTTAAGACAAATAGAAAACAATGAAAAGTTATCTCAGCATATTGAAACTCACGGTAACAAATATGTAAGAGCTGGTCAATTACCGCCTGATCCAAAGAAAAGAGTTGCTGCGCTGATCAAATTTATTCAAGATAAATACCAAAAAGAAATTGATAAACGTTCTAGTGAAAAAGGCAAATTAGCTCAACAAGGTAAATTAGATGATATTTTAAAATTCTTTTCAAATGAAAATAAAACTAGTTTAGAAATGGTGTTTGAATTGCAACGAGCTATAGTTCTAGCGAAATTAAAACTTATAAATAGATTAAACAAGATTTCAAATTTGAAAACATTTTTGAAAACAAAAAGAGGTTATCGTACTACAGGCCAAGAAGGTTATGTAGCTATTGATAAGCTTGGTGGTGATGCAGTGAAAATTGTTGATCGTATGGAATTCTCATATGCCAACTTTTCACCCAATATATTAAAAGGATGGGATACACCAGGGAGATCGTAATGGCTTTAAAAAGCTTTAGAGATATCGTGCATGAATTAAAAATGAAGCGCGATAAAAAATTACCAAATTTAAAAACACCTGTTAAAGGTCCAAAAGGTACTAGTAGATTTTCACGATTTAAGTCTGCAAGTAAAAGTACCACAAGCTCTGCATCTTTAGGAACAAAGAACGCGTTATCAGCTGGTACTGAATATCCTACAGAAGAATCAGTTGACGAAGCTACATGGCCAGATGAAATGCCTAATGAAGATGTTGATGTAGATGAAGAACTTTCTATTTCAGCTAGACGTAAACTTTCTAGATTGATGAAACGACGTAAGACTCAGCTTAAAAGATCTCGTTTACGCGCTAGAAAACGTATGGCTAAAACTGATGTGTTGAAAAAACGTGCTAGACGTGGAGCTAGAGCTGATGCAGCTAAAAAATTGGCAAAAGGAAAAGATAAAAAAGATTTATCAATAGCAATGAAAAAGAGCCTTGAAAAACGTTTGGCAATGCCAGCTGTGCAAAGAAGAATTAAAACAATGACAAGGCGAATGATGCCAACTAAACGTAAGCTGGAGATCTCGCGAAAAAGATGATTACAAGTTTTAAAAATTATTTAAGTGAAGAAGAAAAGGTTGTTTATTTTACCTTTGGTAGAATGAATCCACCAACTGTTGGTCATGAAAAACTTTTAAATAAGTTATCGTCTGCAGCAAAATCAAATCCATATCGAATTTATTTGTCTCAAACAAAAGATGGAAAAAAGAATCCATTAGACTATAAGAAAAAAATTAAGTATTCGAGAAAGATGTTTCCTAAACATGCACGTTCTATTATGCTAGATACAAAAGTAAAGAGTGTGTTTGATATTTCTACAAAACTTTATGATGAAGGATTTAAAAAAGTTATAATGGTTGTGGGTTCTGATAGAACTACAGAATTTGAAACACTTTTAAATAAGTACAATGGTAAAAAAGGTAGACATGGATTTTATAACTTTCAAGGCATTAATGTAATATCAGCAGGTGAAAGAGATCCTGACGCTGATGATGTATCAGGTATGTCAGCATCAAAGATGCGTAAAGCAGCAAGTGATGGAGACTTTCCTCAATTTGTTCAAGGTTTACCAAAGTCTATTTCAAATCCTGACGCTAAAAACATATACAACGATGTTCGAAAAGGTATGGGTCTAAAAGAACAAAAAGAATTTAAAAACCATATTCAGTTAGAAACTAGTGCAGCCCGTGAAAATTACATAGCCGGAAAATATCAAGCTGGAGATCAAGTAGTAATTAAAGAAACAGATGTAGTGGCAACAGTTATAAGACGTGGATCAAATTATTTGATCGTTGAGTCAAATGGTCAAGTAATGAGAAAATGGATTGACGCTGTTGAAGCAATTGGCGAATATTATAAATATGATTTTGGAACACCTGAAGCAACTAAGTACGCAAAGAAAATGACACCAGGATATGAAGCACGTCAAGATCCAGATATTAAAGATCGAAAAGGAGCTCAACCTGCAGGTTACCATACAGGCTTAAAAAAATCTACAAAAATTAAAAGAGATGCTCAGTTTAAGAAACAAGGTAAAATGAGAGACGATGATCCTAATGCTTATAAACCAGCACCAGGAGATAAAGGCGCCAAAACAAAATTAAGTAAGCACACTAAGAAATTTAAACAAATGTTTGGAGACGATTAATGAAATTCAAAGATTACATCGACGAAGATGCAACAGCTGGCTTAAAGAAGAAAGCTGAAAAGTCTGGAATGCCATTAAGCGTTCTTAGATCAGTTTATAACCGTGGCTTAGCAGCTTGGAAGACAGGACACCGACCAGGGACTACTCCACAACAATGGGGTTTTGCAAGAGTAAATTCATTTGTAACAAAATCAAGTGGAACTTGGGGTAAAGCTGATAAAGATTTAGCTGCAAAGGTAAGAGGAAGTAAAAAGAAATGAAAACAATGAAAGAAATTATAGGAGATTTAAGATCTCGATTAGGTACACTGCCAGAAGTCGAAGATAATCTTGAAGAAGATCGTAAAGCTGGTAAATATAAAAAAGGCGAAATCATTGTTTCTGGCCAATGGCCAAATCCTGATCAATGGGCTAAAGAATATATTATGCCTAATGTAGATAAAAAAGGTGTACGTATATATTCAACAGGACCATCATTTAAAATAGAAAAATTATAGGAGTAGAAAATGCCATTGAAAGTATCAGATGGAATAGGATCGTGGGTCAAAGATTTTCAAAAGTCTAAAGCTCCACAATTTAAAGGTAAAAATGACGAAGAGCGTAGAGATATGGCTATAGCAGCGTATCTTTCTGCAAAGCGTGGTCCAGAAAAAGAAGAAACTGTTAGACAAGAAGCTATGTCTGCTGCTGATAAAGCTGCTCATGATAAAGCGATCGCTGCATTTAAAGCTAAAGGTGGTAAAGTTAAAAAGCTTAAGCCAGGTTATGCTCAAGGATATCACGGTAAAGATGATCTCGGAACTGGAATGCATGGTATGTTAGACCGTGGAGATTCAAAAGCAATTGGTACTCGTAAAAAAGCAGCATCAATGGGAGCATTACGTAATAGTTATATGGAATCCATGGATCCAAAAATGCGTAAAGTAAAGCAATTAGCTACTCTTGGTCTAGTCGGCAAATCTGATGTTATGAAACTTCTAACAGCTATGAAATCAATTAGTGATGGTAAGGAAGTTAAACCTCAAAATCGTAAGATTATATTCAGCGCTTTTGCTGATTTAATTGATCTAGTAACTGGCGACACTGCAGTATTTCAAAAAGCAAAGAAAGCTGTAAAAGAAGAACACGATCCAAAACACATAAAACAAGCAATTGGTATTGCATCTGATCCTAGGTATGCAAAAGGTAATATGACTGGTGCTGTTAAAACTATGAATAAACTTTCCAAAGGTATTCATAAGCATCCTCAAGTTGCAGCAGTACTTAGAAAACAAAATGAAGCACTTGACAAGAAAGATACTGATTCAGTTAAGAAAGTTATTAAAGGTCTTAAAGGCGCAGTAAAAGCTCATTCAGGCCAAGTTAAATCTTTAACTAAAGATATTAAAGATGACGTACAAGTAAAAGAGATCTCAAAGAACCTTGCAAGAAAATATGTAAATAAAGCTGCAATAGACTTATTTCATAAAGGACAAGCTCAAGGTGCAGCTGATACGATAGCTAAAGCTGGTGGTAAACATCCAGATCAAAAATATACAGGTGGACCTGAATTTAAAGGTGCACGAAGAGTTGGTGGCATACAAA
>JGI24005J15628_10001906_pt1 | contig 10892 bp, 9 predicted proteins | sample LinPmetageLP40_FD_15628 | JGI IMG/M metagenome (IMG submission 15628) | reverse complement strand
CAAGCCGTATTCGAAGGCATTGGGTCAATTATAATGGGCATAGGCAATTCAATAGCAAGTATATTTACTGCAATAGGCAAAGCCGCAATGATGGCAGGTAAAGGTGTAGCATTTATATTTGAAGGCATGGCAAGCCTAGGAGATAGTTTTACAAGGTTCATTGGCGAAATAGGTTCATTATCCGGAGCACAGTTATTAGGTGCCGCGGCAGGCTTAACGGCAGTAGGTGCCGCACTTGTACTCATGACAGCAGGTAGTGTTATAAGCCAGATAGCAAAAGGCTTTGCAAACTTGTTCTCAGATGATCCAATAGACCAATTTATACGATTAGGCAAAGTAGCACCTAACATAAGTGAAATGGCAGAAGTCATGGATAATATGGGTGATACAGTTGATAGGTTTACAGACGCAGTTGCTAGAATAGACGGCGAGTTTGTTGCAAGTCAAATGAATATCATCAGAGATGCATTTATAACATTCGGTGAAGCATTAGATCAAATTAGTTTTACAGACATACTAAAACTAGGTGCATTAGACTTTATGGGATTAACTCCTGGTAAAGGAGACACAGGCACAGTTACAGCAACTCCACAGCCACAACAAGCACCAGTAACAGGCCCAGCATCAGGCACAAGTCCAATGATTGCAAAAGCAGGTAAACTAGGCGACAACTTTACAGCAAACTATAGCCAACGTGATATGTTGGCAAAAGCACCAGAACTTTACAAGGACTTCCAAACTGATAGAAAGGCTAGGGAAGAAGAGTTATTATCCGGCGGAAGTTCTAAGCAACGTGCAGAACTTGTTGCAGAACGTGAAGCACTTAAAAAGTATGCACCTCAAATACAAAAAGCAGGTGTTGGCGAATTTAAAGATAGCGAAGGCAAAAATATAGAATTTGATGATAAAGGAAATGTAGTTCAAAATCAACAAGGTCCTGCAGGTACTGACGGAACTGATGGTACTACAACTCAAGTAGCAGACTCGCAATCACTAGCAACTGCTGACTATGGTAAAGATTTACTTGCCGCAATGTCTAAGCAAAACAGTCTATTATCACAACTTGTAAGACAAAATACAATCATAGCAGAAAACATATAATCCATATATAATCTTTTAGGTTGACACTTTCCGATAAATAGTGTAATATATAAGTTAATGAGAATATTATGAGTTGGAGAAAACACTTTACGCCATACGATAATGCAGGCTTGCCTCTTAACGTAGAGCAAAACAATCAAGGTGGCCCTGGAGCCGCAACTAGCAGATACGCAAGTTGGTTACCAGAAGTATATGCAGGAAGTCCTAACAGGCTTATGAGGTATATGCAATATGACCAAATGGACAACGATTTGGAAATTAATGCCGCTTTAGACACTATTGGCGAATTCGGAACTCAAGAAGATGAGACAACAGGTCTTCCATTCAGTATAGAATATACATCTACTCCAACAGATACTGAAAACAAAATTATACAATCACAAATTAGAAAATGGTGTCATATTAATAAGTTGCACAAAAGAGCATTTAAAATGTTCAGAAGTGTATGTAAATATGGCGACCAGTTTTTTATTAGAGATCCAGAAACATTTGAATTGTTTTGGGTTGATCCAGCAAACATAGAAAAAGTTATTGTCAACGAAAGTGAAGGTAAGAAAATTGAAACTTACTTTATTAAAAACTTAGAACCAAACTTTGCTGAACAATTAGGAACAGCATCGGCACCGTTGCATTCAAGACCATATGGAGCAGGCGGTGGAATGTTATCCGGCGGACAAAATGTGGCCACTAGTGCAAGTAACTATATGACTGGTGCTATTAGCGGAGTCGACCAAGGTGTTCCAGTAGATGCTAAACACATGGTTCATGTTAGTTTAACAGAAGGTATGGACCACTCATGGCCTTTCGGTGTTAGCATTTTAGAATCAATATACAAAACATTTAAGCAAAAAGAATTACTAGAAGACAGTATTATTATTTACAGAGTTCATAGAGCACCTGAAAGACGTGTGTTTATGATTGACGTAGGTAATATGCCACCTCACAAAGCAAGACAGTATTTAGAACAAATTAAATACGAAGTACAACAAAAACGTGTACCTAATAAAGATGGTGCAGGAAATAGTGTTGCCGATTCGGCCTACAATCCAATGAGCATGTTAGAAGATTACTTCTTTGCACAAACGGCAGAAGGCAGAGGTTCTAAAGTTGATACACTACCAGGTGGTGAGAACTTAGGACAAATAGACGACCTTAGATACTTTAATAACAAACTATTACGTGGTTTAAGAATACCTGCTAGTTACTTACCAACAGGACCAGACGATGGATCTGCAATGTATAACGATGGTAAAGTAGGTGTTGCATATATTCAAGAATATAGATTTGCAACGTATGTGAGTAGACTGCAAAAACAAATACAAGAAGATTTCGATAGAGAATTTAAAATGTTCCTCAAACATGGAGGAATAGACATTGACAGTTCAGGCTTTAGAGTTGAATTTAATCATCCAATGAACTTTAGTTCTTATAGAGATATACAATTACAGACTGAAAGAGCACAACTTTATAACCAAGTTGCTAATATTCCATATATGGCTAATCAGTTTAAACTTTCTAAATACTTAGGATTAACTCCAGAAGAGATTAAAGAGAACGAAGAACTTTGGCGTCAAGAGAATAACTATGAGAAGTTCCAAGATGCATCTAAAGACATTGATCTTAAAAATATTGGTGTAAGACCTAATGATGAAATTAGTACCGATACAGATGCTGAGATACCTGAACAAGACATTATGGGATTAGAAGGCGCTCCTGAGGAGATAAATACTGCTATACCAGATGCCGGAACTACTGCACCACCAACAGGTACAGGATTAGGGCCAGACGGAACAGGTGCTATATAATGAGACTAAACGAATTTTACAATCCAGAACTAGATAACTTTCTTAAGACATCTGCTGATGACACTAGAAAAGTTAAGTTTACTTTATCTGAGATAAATAAACTTCGTAAAGTAAGAGAAATTAAAAAAGCAGAAGAAGTAGAGCATAAGAAGTTTGTAAAAATGATGTATGCCGCACCCACAGACGCAGGACCTACACTTTAACATTTTTTGACTCGTTTGAGCCAAAAACACACCATATTACCTAGTATACACCCATACCACTATAAGTATTAAATGCGGATTGCCACACGTTTGTGATAACCGCGAATCTTAATTAAGGAGACCACAATGTCAGAATCAAGAACAAAATTAGAAGAAATTCTAGAACTTCTCCTTGCTGAAGAAAATGAGAAAGCCGAAGAGGCACTACACGAATATGTTGTTGCGAAAGCAAGAGCAGAATACGAGAAAGTGCTTGATGAGGACTCATCCGACAGCGAAGAAGTTGATGAAACAAAAGATACAGATGAAGAAGCAGTAGAAGAATCAGAAGAGTCTGAAGAAGAAGCAGTTGAAGAAACTGTTGAATCTGAAGAGGAAGCAGTTGAAGAAGAATTTGGAATGGACGAAGTAATCGACCAATCAAATGATTTTGAAACAGATGTACTACAAACTTCTGAAGAAGAAATTGAAGGCGATGAGATGGGAGAAGAAGAAGAAGGAGAAGGCGACTTAGAAGATAAAGTTGACGATCTAGAAGACGAACTCGACGATCTTAAAGCAGAATTTGAAAAACTACTAGCAGACGAAGAAGGCGATATGGGCGACGATGCTGAAGAAGTAGATATGGACATGGAAGATGAAATGGACATGGATATGGAATCAGTTGAATATGACCTAGACGAAACTACAGATGAAGATAATGAGCTTGAAGAAGCAACTAAATTATCTAACAATGTAGCAGAGCCTAAAGGTGGCGAAGCAGATTCAAAAGAATCACCATTATCAAAATCACCAAAGAAAAACTTTAAAGTAGATGGCGTCAAAGGCGGCATGGACAATAAAGACGGTGGCGATGGAAATAAAGGCGACAACAAACCAAAAGATCACACACCAACAGACAACATTAAAGTTGAACCTAAAAAGGCATAAGTCTTTTTAATTACTGAAGGAGTAAACTATGGCGACTACAAGGCAACTGTTTGAATATATAAGTCCAGAACAATCTAAAGTTCAATTAATTGAATCAGCAGATGGGAAGGAACTATTCATGCAAGGATTATTCATCCAAGGTGACGTAAAAAATCAAAATGGAAGAGTATATCCTAAAGACGAGATAGCCAAAGCCGTAGAGAGTGTGAGAACCAGGTTAACAAAAGGTGAGACTGTGATGGGCGAATTAGACCATCCAGAGGAACTACAGATTAATTTAGATCGAGTCAGTCATATAATAACTGACATGCATACAGATGATGCAAATGGTCTAGGAAAATTAAAAATCATAGAGACACCGATGGGTAACATTGCGAGAGCATTGTTAAAGGCAGGTGCTAAACTTGGTGTAAGCAGTCGAGGAAGTGGAAATGTCAACGATAGTGGACAAGTAAGCGACTTCGATATAGTTACAGTAGACATTGTGGCACAACCTAGTGCACCAGATGCCTATCCAAAGACTATCTATGAAAGTTTATTTAACATGAGAGGCGGCGCAGTTTTACACGAGATTGCGGCGTCTGTTACACACGATAAAAGTGCAGAAAAATATTTGATGAAATCAATAACTGACTTCATCAATGAACTAAAATTATAGAAGTAGGAGAACTACAATGGCAGTGACATTTAACGACCTACTTGAAGGAACAGACTTAACAGAAGAAGTTAAGACAGGACTTCAAGAAGCATGGGAAAGTAAGATTTCTGAAGCAAGAGAAGAACTCACTGCGGAACTTAGAGAAGAGTTTGCCCAGCGATACAGTCATGACAAAAGTCAGATTGTTGAAGCAATGGACAATTTCATCTCAGAAAAAGTTACAGCAGAGATTTCACAAATTGCAGAGGAAAAACAATCCCTAGCAAACGATCGAGTGAAGTACCACAAAGCCATTAGTGAACATGCTAAACTACTTGACAAGTTTGTAACCCAAGCGGTTGCAAATGAAGTGAGAGAACTTCGTGCAGATAGAACAAAAGTAAGCGAACACGTTGAAAAACTTGATGAGTTCGTAACAGAACAACTTGCTGGTGAACTAACTGAATTCCACGAAGATAAAAAATCTTTAGTTGAGCAAAAAGTCAAAATGGTAAGAGAAGGAAAGAAACAACTTGCTGAGTCAAAGGTAGACTTTATTAAGAAAGCCGCAGACAAAGTAGAGAACGTTGTAAACAACGTAATCTCAAAAGAAGTTTCCTCATTCCGTAATGACATAACTAAGGCTCGTGAGAATGACTTTGGTCGAAGAATTTTTGAAGCATTTGCTAACGAATACGGTACTAGTTACCTTAACGAAAGCAAAGATCTTAAGAATTTACAGAAACAAATAGCCGATATGGATTCAAAACTTAACGAAGCAAATGAAAAAATTGCTAAAGAACAAGAGACTGCTAATTTAGTAGAATCTAAACTTAAAGTTGCAAACGATCGATTCGAAAGAAAAGAGACTTTGAATGAGTTGATGAGCCCATTAGGCAAAGAGAAGAAAGAAATCATGTCCGACTTACTTGAAAGTGTTAAGACAGAGAACTTAGAGAAGCAATTCAATAAGTATCTTCCATCAGTTTTAGATGGCAAAACACCAAGAGTGAAAAAGACATTGTCAGAATCAGTGGTAAAGAAAGAACACACTGGTGATAAGGCGGCTGTACCTAGTGCATCTTCCAATGACGAAACTGGAGTCGTCGAAATCGACGTCCTCAGAAAATTAGCCGGACTTTCAAAATAATTAGGAGTATTTAAAATGGCAGATTTATTTGAAAGCAACTGGTCCGCAACCAAGGAAGCTCTATTAGAAGGACTTTCTGGAAACAGAAAAACTTCATTGGACGTCGTTCTCGAAAATAGCAAGAGCTATTTGAATGAGGCGGCAACCGCAGGGGCAACTGGTGCAGGTTCAGTAGCAACATTAAACAAAGTAATGTTACCATTAATTAGAAGGGTTATGCCTTCTGTTATTGCTAACGAATTAGTAGGTGTTCAACCTATGACTGGCCCAGTAGGGCAAATCCACACACTAAGAGTCCGTTATGCGGAAACTGGTGGTGGAGCAAGTGCAGGTGACGAGGCTTTAAGTCCGTTCCAACTTGCAAATTCTTACGCAGGATCACCTGACGCCACAGCGGCGGCAGAGGGTGTTGCTGGAAGAAAAATGTCAATCCAAATCTTAAAAGAAACAGTCGAAGCAAAGACTAGACGTTTAAGTGCAAGATGGACATTTGAGGCGGCTCAAGATGCAGAAGCAATGCATGGCGTAGACGTTGAAGCAGAAATTATGCAAGCCTTAGCACAAGAGATTGTTGTTGAGATTGACCAAGAAATCATAGGTTCATTAAGAACTCTTGCTGGAACTGGAACTGCTTTAGACTTCAATGCTTTAGCGGCGGCTTACACACCTTCATACGTTGGTGATAGGCATGCATTATTGGCTATAGAGATTAACAGAGCGGCTAACAGAATCGCGGCTAGAACAAGACGTGGCGCTGGTAACTATATTGTTGTATCTCCAGAAGCACTTACTATTTTACAAAGTGCATCTACCTCAACATTCGCAAGAACAACAGAAGGTTCATTTGAAGCACCAGTAAACACTAAGTTTGTTGGAACTTTAAACGGAACAATCAAAGTATTTGCTGATAACTATGCGGCTGACGGAACTAAGGTTCTTGTTGGTTACAAAGGATCAAGCGAAACTGATGCTCCGGCATTCTATTGTCCTTACATCCCATTAATGAGCACAGGTCCAGTTATGGATCCAAGCACATTTGAACCAGTAGTGTCATTTATGACAAGATACGGGTACAAAGAACTTACTAACACAGCAAGTTCATTGGGTAACGCGGCTGATTACGTTGACGCAATTACATTGTCAAACGTAGCATTCCAGTAAGAATTAATTCGTTAATTACAAGGAATAAATTAAAAGCACTCTTCGGAGTGCTTTTTTTTGACTTGCGTACGAGTTTGATAAATAGTATTACTAATTAGATAGGATTTAAGAATGGCAAAAAGAACAGTTATAGCACCCGATGAGGAACTGATTGTAAAAGGTAAACTGGTTGTTACCGGAGACCTTGTCCAATTAAACGAAACAGTTCAAGTTACTAATTTAGCGGGTAATACATTTACTATAAACAGCGATGGCGATAATGTAACTGCTAGTATTGTTCTTAACAGCAACAGCGATTCAGCAACACTAAGTTTCTTAGATAGTGCTGATACTTTAACTGTTAGCAAATCCATTACTGCATCCGCAGGAATTCCTAGGACCTGTAACAGGCGCCGTAACTGGTACAGTTAGCAGTATTGCTAACCATAGCACATCTAACTTATCAGAAGGAACAAATTTATACTTTACAAATGCTAGAGCAAGAGCAAGTCTTGGTGTCACTGACAGTGGCGGAGATGGCTCATTAACATATAATAGTGGTACAGGTATATATACATACACTGGTCCAAGCCTAGCAGAAGTACAAGCAAGAATAGATAACTCTGCTACAAATGTACGAGCACATTTTTCAGCAGGCACAAATACAACATATAGTGCAGGGCAATTTGGTATTACAGATTCCACAATACGTGGAAAAGTTTCAGTAACAGATTCAGGTGGTGATGGAAGTTTAGCATATAATAGCACATCAGGTGTTATTACCTACACCGGACCAAGTGCAAGTGAAGTAAGAGCACACTTTAGTGGTAGCACAGGCATTAGCATATCAACTGGAGCAATAAGCATTTCAGCAACAGGTGTTGGAGTCGCAAGTTACGGTAGTGCAACAGCAATACCTACATTTACTGTAAACGCACAAGGACAATTAACAGCGGCCGCAGACGTAAACATAGCAATACCTAAATCACAACTTACGAACTTTGATTCGGAAGTAAGAACATTGATCAGTGCCTCAGACGCAGGTGGTGATGGATCATTTGCTTATAACAGTTCAACTGGTGCATTTACATACACAGGACCAAGTGCAAGTGAAGTAAGAGCTCATTTTACAGGCGGAACTGGTATAGATATTAGTAGTGGCACAGTTGCTATAGATAGTACAGTTGTTACTAAAGCAGGTACCCAAACTATTAATGGTAATAAAACATTCACTGGCACAGTAAATTTAACAGGTGCTACAGTAACAGTTAATACAGAAGCAAATTCAGATAGCGATAATAGTGTTGCTTCAACAGATTATGTAAACAACAGAATTAACATGGTATTAGGAGCGGCTCCGGCGGCACTTGATACATTAGGCGAGATAGCAACAGCCTTAAATGACGATGCTAACATTGGTGGAGTTGTAACAACTAACACTAGTGATATTACAACATTAAAAAATAGAAATATTAATACTGGCACTGGTTTAAGTGGTGGCGGTAACCTTACAGCAGATAGAACATTAACAACAAATGACTCTCAAATTGTCCATGATAATTTAAGTGGCTTTGTAGCAAACGAACATATTGATCACTCAGGTGTCACACTAACAGCAGGATCAGGTTTAACAGGTGGCGGTGATATCACTGCTAGTAGAACATTTAATATTGGAGCAGGTGACGGTATTACTGTAAATGCAGATAGTATTTCAACTAATGATAGTGCTATTGTATTAACAGCATTAAGCGGTTACGTTGCTAATCAACATATTGATCATACAAGTGTAAGCATTACTGCAGGTAATGGTTTAAGTGGAGGCGGAGATATATCTGCTACTAGAAGTATCGCACTAGACCTTAACGAATTAACAGCGGCAACAGTAGATGTTGCAAATGATAGTGTTGCAATTATAGATGCAACTGACAACAGTTCTAAGAAAGAAAGTATAGCAGACCTAGTTTCAGCAATAGCCGGTTCAGGTCTTAATTCAACAAATGGTGTTTTAACAACAACAGGATTCTCAGGTGATATTCAATCTATAGACGTAGGTGCTACAGGTGTTGATATATTACAAGGTAGTGAAACACTTGGCAACGGCACAATAAGATATTATATTAGAAGTATAGACGGCGGAACATATACTAATGCTACAGAATCTGGAAATGTAATTACAATAGACGGAGACATAAATGCAATCAGAGGTGGCTTTAGTGGAAGTGGACTATTAAGTTACAACAGTGGTACAGGTGCATTTACAACAACAGCAGATAATTATGCTAGTTGGAAATTTACAACAGGTTCATCAGGCGATGTAAGTATTAGCAGTGATGAACGTTTAACATTTAGTGGCGGAACAGGTATTAGTGTTTCACATAGCGGAAGTACAATCACAGTTACTAATACAAATACAGCAGACATTACAGGTGTTGGTGCTGGCGCAGGTATGACAGGCGGCGGAACTAACGGAGATGTAACTCTTAATGTTATTGGCGGCAACGGTATAACTGTAGCGGCAGACGAGATAACAACAGATGATACTTATATTAAAGCATTGTTTAGTGGCGGAACTGGTATTACATATAGTAACGGTGCAATTAGTTTAACAGATACAGGTTATGTAACAGGTGTTACAGCAGGGTCAGGCTTAGCCGGAGGCGGTACATCGGGCACAGTTACACTTACTCACGCAGATACTTCAAGCCAAGCATCAGTAAACAATTCCGGAAGAACATATATTCAAGACGTTACTTTAGATACTTACGGTCACGTTACTGGTTTAACTTCAGCAACTGAAACAGTTGTAGATACTAACACAACATATACTGCTGGAACTGGTTTAACACTAGTTGGTACAGAGTTTAGGAATTCAATAACACAATATACTGATGCTCTTGCCAGAGGTGCTGTTTCAGTAACAGATGCAGGTGGTGACGGAAGTTTAGCATATAATAGCACATCAGGTGTTATTACTTACACAGGACCAAGTGCAAGTGAAGTAAGAGCTCACTTTAGTGCAGGTACAGGTATTAACATATCAAGTGGTTCTATAAGCACAGACGATAGTGCAATTAACATTCATAATTTAAGTGGATATGTTGCAAATGAAAACATTGATCACAGTAGTGTTACCCTTACAGCAGGTGCAGGCCTAACAGGAGGCGGAACAATAGCCTCTAACAGAACATTTACTGTTGGCGCAGGTAGTTATATAACTGTAAACGCAGACGACGTGGCGGTTCAAGCCACAGTAACTAATACATCAAATATGATTGTGGCCAGAGATGCTAGTGGTAACTTTGCCGCAGGAACAATAACAGCAACAGCAACGCAGGCTCAATATGCGGATTTGGCTGAGAAATACGAAGCAGATGCAGACTATGAACCAGGTACTGTTTTAATTATAGGTGGCGATAAAGAAGTTACTGTAACAAACCAAGCAGGTAGTTACTATGCTGTAGGTGTTGTAAGTACAAACCCAGCATACTTAATGAACGCAGAATCAAATGGTGTAGCAGTAGCATTACGTGGACGTATTCCATGTAAAGTAGTTGGAAAAGTAGCCAAGGGCGATGTAATTGTTACTAGCCATACTTTAGGCCATGGAATGGTTGCAGGAATGTACCATACTTTAAGTCCATTGCAGATTATAGGTAGATCATTAGAAAACAAAACTGATGTAGAACCTGGCGTTATAGAAATCTTAGTCTAGATAAATATTTTTATGAAAATAATAAAAACCGATACTCCCCGCGATGTTGTATTACATCATGACGAATACCCAGCAAATTTAGAACCCACAGATGTTGTAGAGATATTTGAAACTCCATTAACAGGTACTTATAATTGGGATTATACAGTACAAGACAATCGCATTAAAAAACTATACGAATTAGGTAAAAAACTTAATTGGAATGTAGAAGTGG
>JGI24005J15628_10001905_pt1 | contig 10898 bp, 19 predicted proteins | sample LinPmetageLP40_FD_15628 | JGI IMG/M metagenome (IMG submission 15628) | reverse complement strand
TTGGTGGAATGTTGGCTGTAATGGGTTTAAATCAACTAATTTTCTAATGTTTAAAGAAGCAATAAAGGCCGTCATTGGTGTGGGCAATAATGGCGGCCAGTTTCAACCCTCCCCCTTGCGAATTATTCTATTCGCATTTTTAGTAGCAAGTTTATTTCTAGGCACAATCGCATTGTTGCTTACATTTGCTAGTATTATAACTTGACAATCATAAAAATTATTGTATAATAGCATTTTCAGATAAGTATAGATATGAGTTTTGTAGTAGGCAGTCCTTGTGTTGGGTGTAAAGACACGAAATGCGTAGAGGTTTGCCCGGTAGACTGCTTCTATGAAGGTCCTGACTTTTTAGTTATTAATCCTGATGAGTGTATAGATTGTGCTTTATGTGAACCAGAGTGCCCAGTAGAGGCTATTTGGAGCGATGACGAACTACCAGCAGAACAAATACCATTTATAGAAATAAATGATGCAATGAGCCAAGTATGGCCCAATATAACAGAAACAAAAGGTGCTATGGCACATGAAAGTCCATACACATTAGAGGAAGCAATTAAAATTTGTGAAAAACATGTCGAAGAAAGTTAAAAAACCGATAAGTGCCACAACAAGGTCTCACCTTGAGTTGTTTACTCACGACTCCCCTTATGGACATAAAGTTCAGCAGGATAAAACTAAAACAATTCCTCGTAAAGAGAAGTATAAGGATAAAGAAGATGATTGATGGTGTAATTTTAATGGCAGTACTGATACTTAGTATTTCAAGTCTGTGTGTGTTAATGGTTAATATGATTAATAGCCCTGGTGGAACAAAAGGTATTACACAACCTTACATAACCAAATCTGGTGAGGTACATACAGCAAAGAAAAGNAGAGAGAATCATATTGTATGATAAAGTTATACAAGAAAGATCATTCTGAGCTTACCACTTGGAAATGGATTTGTGCGAACAGTGATCAAAAAGAACAACAGGAAAAAGTACTAAAGAAGACAGAATTACACCACTTTCCTTTGTTACCAGAACTAAAACATGATTTTGACTTAGAACAATTATCAAAAGACATAGCAAAAGCAAAAGAAGAATTTGGTGATTGGGGATGGCTTTCTAAAAACGATCCTAACGGAGAACATAAACCTTATAGTGGCTTTGGATTAACATGGAATCCAAATCATAATTTAAATTTACCTGAACACCAAAGTGTATTAGGCAGTCCAGACAGAAATCAATTTACATATGACATAAGTAAAAACAGCCCAGACGGTAAATTATATGGCCCTGGTAAAAATGACTATGTGGATACTTTGGGATTGAATGTAAGGACACAGGCTAGTAAGTTTGGTGCTATAGGAGATGTGTTAAGTAATCTAAAAAGAACATTAGTAAAAAGCAGAATATCTACAATAGATGGAACGCAGAGTAGTATGCGCCAGGATAGGCCTTATCACAGAGACGCAGATTTCTTCACAGGCACAAGGATAAACATACCAGTAGATACTGCTCTGCCTTATGTATTTGATATGAAAACATTACATGAACCAGCTCACTTAAAAAAGGGATATGCATATAGTTTTGATACATCAACATTACACAGAGTAATTAGCATGAGACCTTGCACTAATCCTCGTACTCATATTGTAATAAATGTATCTCCATGGTGGGACTGGAATGAACAGGAAGAGTGTTGGCAAACAAATGAATTTTACGGTGAAATGCACCCATTAGAAATGATATATGAAGGTCATATAATGAGTGGTCTAACAGCAGTATGATAGACAGAGACATACAATATTTTGATGACCCTTTCAGGTATGTAGTTATAGATAATTTCTTTGATGAAGAAGATTATACATATTGCAGTAATATTTTAGATGAGAAAACTACTTTAGGAACTGGTAATGGCTCTGACCGATCTCTTAAAAGGAAATTAAAGAAAGACTTACACAATTATATTACGGCACCAGATAATAGATTTGCAAAATACTTTGAACTAATAGATAGTTTAGATATTAGATTAGATAAAGAAAAAGAATATACACAGGATTACGTTTTTAACTGTAGAGTAAGAGACATTGATGAAGACTATCCTGTCCATTGTGAAAACATATATAAAGCGATTACTGTTGTAGTGTATATGAGTGAAGAAACAAATTATGGTACAGAACTATATGATGAAGGCAAAAACTTTGTAAAAGAGATCAAATGGAAAAATAATAGAGCTTTTATTATGTCAGGGTTCAATAACCAAAAAGGCAAACTAGAAGGTAATAGTACTTGGCATACATACCATTTAGCACCAGGAAAAATAAGAAGAACATTTTTTGGTCACACACTAGCAAGTATGGAAAGCATTAAGGCACATAGTTTATATGAAGATTACTATGTAAAAGGATACGGAAATAGACAACTGGTGTTGCAAAAGAATCCAGTTTCGAAACAGACCCCAGGTTCTCTAGTAAATAAAAACGCAAAAGACTGATAAATACTACTATAATACGATATCTAAATTGTATCAAGGAGTAACAAATGTCAGTAAAAGATATGTCATACCGTGAACGCGGTATCTTAATCAGTATGGTAGCACATCAGTGCTATTGTGAACCAGATCAACTGCTAGAAGCAAGACCTGGACTAAGAAGTCTAGATCCAATCAAGAAATTTTTAAACAAACCTTTACCACCCACATATATAGATGTTGATGGTGCTCAAGCATACGTTTTGAGTGATGCAACTGATGTAATAGTTGCATGTAGAGGCACAGAGCCCACAGCACTTAATGATGTACTAGCAGATTTAAAAATGTTTCCAGTAAAGCATCATATAGCAGGTAGAGTCCATAGAGGATTTTATGCAGAATACGACAAGGTTATGCCAGGCATTAAAGAAGCATTAACTAAGCATGATAAGAAAGGAACTAAAACTATATGGGTTACAGGACATAGTTTAGGTGGAGCAATGGCAGTACTAGTTGCGGCTGAGCTACAACCTAGTGGTGGCTTACATACATTTGGACAACCTAGAGTTGGTAATGCTAAATTCTTAACCTGTTTAAAAGACATAACTTACTACAGGTACAGAAACAATAATGATGCTGTTACAATAGTACCACCTAGTTTTGGTGTAGTATTCAAACACGGTGGTGTTTTAAGATACATTAATACATCAGGTAACATTAATAAATCTACATATTGGGAACAGTTTGTAGATAAACTTAACGGCCATTGGCAGGCACTTAAATCTTTTAATTTAATAGATGGCTTTGCAGATCACAGCATGGGTTTATATCATGATCATTTATATAACATGGATGACGAAGGTAAGCAATTACCAAAATAGGAAAACATTATGAACTGGTTAATAATATTATCACTAAAGGCTATACTATCAAGTATCATAGGAAGTAGTTTTTATCAGTGGTTCCAAGGAACAACAATAGGCATATGGTTTCAAAAGAAAGTAGACGCCTTTATGCAATATCTTGCTGTAAAGTATGATATAGAACTCGCAAAGAAAGATGCTAAATTTAGAAAACAGTATCCTCTTATAGCAGATAGATTAGTTACTTTAGAAAAAGAAGTTGCTAAATTAAAGAAATCTAAAAAATAGATAAATACAAGTATATAATGTATAATATGGAGTTATAAATGGATATCAAAAAAGTTCATAAAGAATGTTTAGATGCCTTAGAGGCAAAAGAACTTAACGCAGTACAAAAACTTAAAGTTGTGAATGATATTATTCAGCCACTATTTGAAACAAAAGGTCCTATCGCTTGGCGAGAAGGAGATGCTATAGCAGATGGAACTAATGTATATGGCGATCCAGAAACAACTAAAATGCTTTCTGACTTAGCAAATAAATTTAGAACTATAGTAAGAGAGTCTGCATGGCAACAAGAAACTCCAATTACTTTAAAAGACGCTCTTGGCAGAAACGATACTAATGTTGATAACATGTTTGACCAAGACACATGGGATATGATGGAATCATGGTTGGACCATGACAGAGATTATAAATGGAACTACCTCAACCTTGTAAGTTTTAACCTAAAATATAATAAAACATCAGACGGAAAATCTTTTTGGTTATCACCACAGCATTTCAGAATGACTGCTATTATAGATACAGTTGCTAGACTAATAGATGGAGAAGAGGCTATCGGATTCGACTTAGACTTAGCAAAAGCATTGTATAAGAAAGAAGACCAAATACCACAAGCAATCCAGTTCTCAGTTAAATCACTTAGGCACATCGCTTAATCCTATAAAACTTAAACATAGTGTTATGTGCATTCTTATCATCTGATAAATATAGATATACAATAACTATTTAGGTAAGCAAAGTAAATGTCAAATAAAACACCGTATGAAATACGTCTGGACCTAGTTAGGGAGGCTAAAGATATTCTACAGGCACGAGCAAAATCTCCAGAAGATATGCCAACCACAGAAGATGTTTTAGCAGAAGCAGAAAGACTAAACGAATTTGTTTCTAAAAAACCTTTTAGTGAAAGAAGTTAAAAAAAATACAATCAAAAAATAGAGGCACTTAGGGTGCCTTTTTTTATGACAAAAAACTCTAGAAGATAAATACAAATACATATATATACATTATAAATCACACACATAATATTTTAGATAACAGACAAAAATATACAGGAGAGATATTATGTTAGACCCACGAATCGATTTAGCAAACATGCTACACGAACTCAGAGAGAAACTCAACGAAGTTGAGATGAAACTTTGGGAAATACCTCACCATGCAGAACCAGTTGAAGAATACGAAGCAGTATTTACAGCACCTGCGGAAGGTGATTACCTACATCCATTAACACCAACACATGAAAAACCAGAAGGCTTCAGCGATGCGGCTTATTGGGACGACTGTACTCAGTGTTGGATGGAACCTACTACATGGGAATGGGACACATACAACTATTGTGACAATGCTAACGCATCAGTTTCATATGAATGTGAATCAAACACATGGGTAGAAGGCAATGATTGGTCAAATGACTATGCTACAGAATGGCATGATTATGATACAGCCAATACTGTCTTCGTAGAAGACGCTCACGACGAATCAAATGCAGATATGTCAAATATGGAACCAGTGTCAACTGAACCATTATTAGACGAGCAAGGATTTGTTGTCGAACCGGCTCCAGAAATGACAGAAGACGCACCAATGCCAACAGATATGCCAGTAGACGCACCAGCGCCGATGGCAGATAATGGCGACATTGAGCCAGCAACAATGGCACCAGAAGCACCAACTACTCCAGCAGAAGGTGAAGACGGAACCAACCCTCCAAGTTAAGATTTTTCTAAACTTAAAATAGGGCGATTTATATCGCCCTTTTTCATCTATATTGTAGCCCAGTAATCTATAAATAATACCTGTAAACAAAGGCTGGATTAGCTCAGTTGGTAGAGCAATGGTTTTGTAAACCATAGGTCGTCAGTTCGAACCCGACATCCAGCACCATTTACACGGACCTTTATAGGGCAATAGAAAAACGTTGCAATAAGCAACAGGATAAAAAAATGGTAAAAGCAAAAGCAACCAAAAAAGTTACTAAAAAAGTAGCAAAAGCACCGGCAACTTTAAAAAGAAAAGAAATCGTAGATATTGATTTTGATTTTTCTAAAGTTGGCGAAAACGTTCAAAAGAACGCAGAGCAAATCAGCAAAAACATCATGGCAAATGCTAAAACAATTGGTGATAATGTTGCAAGAAACTCCAAGGCAGTTGGAGATAGAATGACTGCATACTTAAACAGAAACCTTAAGTAAAAAAATATTAACTAGGGGGCGGTAGCTCAGTTGGGAGAGCGCCTGGTTTGCAACCAGGAGGTCGGAGGTTCGATCCCTCTTCGCTCCACCATTTAATAAGGAAAAAAATAAATGGAACTAAACACTTTAGACCCTAGGTGGGATAACCAATTGATTGATCATGACCATGAGAAATATAATTGGAGGCAGTATTTTATAGATGCTGTACAAGAAAAATATCCTCAAGTAAAAGAACTAGAAAAATTACATGAAGTGATGGCTCCCAATGAGATCAACGATTTTGTTTGGGACATTCAGCGAATATGTAAAACAGAGGAGTTTGCTAGGAAACTAGATGCCTTTGTTGATGATGTAGCCAGAGAACGATTAGATGGTGCTGACTTTATGGTACAAGATGTAGTTGGCGTGAGGGTAGTTATACCTGATCAAGCCAAGCATGGCAGAACATTAAATTTTCATCAAGGTATATGGTATGGCCATGGCCCAGGTATGTTTAGTATATGGAGCCCTATTACAGAAGCATGGGACTCCAACAGTATGCAAATCTTACCTTGGGAAGCCAGTAGAGAAATTACTCAACGTACATACGAAGAACAATGGGACTATAAAAAGATACAAGAAGAATGCCTAAAGCATAGTATACCATGTAATGCATCACCAGGGCAAACTTGGTTATTCCAGCAAGGTCACATACACGGCAATATTAATAACGATACTGATATCACACGTTGGAGTTTTGATACTAGGGTACTAGTTAAAGGTGGCAACTATGGTAGGCGTAGACCAGGTGGATACTTTAGACTTCACAAGGAATACAGACAACCATTGAGCAGTATTGATGCATCAAGGAATTGGATTAACTATATAGACATGAACAGCAAGTTTTGTCAAACAACTCCGTTCTTTGTAACAAGTATGGTAATGTCACAGTTTTGTAAAGACATGGGAATAGAGCCAGTAGACTATCCACTAGAACTAAGTTTTTGTCATTGGGAACCAATGTTAGAAGATTTTATAAAAGATCCGTACATACAAGGCATAATGATACCAAGTATTNTAGGTATGACAACAGATAAAGTAAGACGTGATGAGTTATTTGACTTAGCATTATCAAACGACACCGAACTTTTGTTTGTTGACGAACGTATATTGTTAAATAACGACAAGGAAAGACAATATATAGATAATATATTTGAATATATAAATGATGAAGAAGACCCAGATCTTCTTCTCGGACACACAAGGTAAAAATGGCAAAGAAAAAAAGTTCTAAAGCAAAACCACAGGCATCCACACAACCGCCTGTAAACCAAACTAACGAAAACGATGTTATGTTTAACTTACTTGACTCAAAGATAGAAATACCTTTAGGACTATTAAGACAAAAACATATATTCATTGCAACACCATGTTATGGTGGACAAATAGGTGAACCATACTTTAGAAGTATGATGAGATTAGCAATACTATGTAACAAGTATAATATACAATATACTGTTAGCACACTAGCAAACGAAAGTTTAATTACTAGAGGTAGAAATACACTTGTAAGTTTCTTTATGGAAAACCCGTCTGCAACACATTTATTTTTTATAGATGCTGACATAGAATTTAACCCTGAAGATATACTTAGAATGGTTGCATATGATAAGCCTGTTGTAGTAGGTGCATATCCTAAGAAAGCACTTAACTGGACAAGTATCATAAATGCCACAAGAGCTGATGAAAACGAAACTGAAGAAACAATAGAAGGTCATAGTTCTAATTATGTTGTAAATTTTGACTTTGTTAAAGACAAAGACGGAAAACCAACACCGCAAGTGCAGATAGAAGATAACCTAGTAAAATTAAAAGATGCAGGAACAGGATTCATGTGTATTGAGAAGTCAGTAATACAACAATTATTTGATAAGCACCCTGAGATGAAGTATGTAAATGATATTAACGTAGATCAAAAGTTTGAGCAGTACATGTATGCATTATTTGATACAATGATTGATCCAGATAGTAGACGATACTTGTCAGAAGACTACACATTTTGTAGGCTATGGCAAAAAATTGGTGGGACAATATATTTAGACCCACGTACTGCATTAAACCATGTAGGACATTATACATTCCGTGGTAACATTAGAAAGTTATTCACAGGCGAAAACAATTACAGTAGAAAACAAGAGGTGTCAAGTGGCAAAACAACAACTTAAAGAAGATTCAGTAATATCAGTTCTGTTACCCACACGAGGTAGAAGAGAGGTCTTAAAAGAAAGTATTACAGGACTTGTAGAGAAAGCATCTAACCCTAAAAAAATAGAAATACTATTTGGCATAGACGAAGATGATACAGGATTGCAAGAATATATTAAAGATGAACTTGCACCGTTTTTTAATGAGCACGGTGTTGAGGCAAGAGCAAGTGTATTTAAGCCATTAGGTTATGAGAACTTGCACATATATGTTAATACATTAGCAGGTGCGGCCACAGGCGAATGGTTATTCTTTTGGAATGATGATTGTGTAATGGTTTCAGAAGGCTGGGACGATGTAATTAGGAGTTATGACGGGCAGTTTAAACTGTTAGGACCTAAAGATAATCATGAAGGACATCCTTACGCAATACTACCAATTGTTCCTAAAGATTGGTTTATACTAATGGGACATTTAAGCCAAAATGCACAGAACGATGCTTGGCTAAGCCATATTGCATATATGTTAGACATCTTTGAAAGAGTGGACTTTGAGTTTATTCATGACAGAGCTGACATAACAGGCAACAACGATGACGAAACATTTAAGAATCGTAAGTACATGGAAGGCAATCCCACAGACCCTAAAGACTTTGGTCATGCAGACATGCAACAAGCAAGAGTAAGCTCAGCGGCCAAACTTGCGTGGTTTATGGATAAAATGGGCAATCACAATGACTTCTGGGATAGAGTAGTTTCAGGTGATCAAGACCCATTTGAGAAAATGCAATGGGCTGAAGGTGTTAAAGGTGCTGGACAGTTAAACGCAGTAGATGAACACGATCAACTACCAGACGACACAATTATTCAACTTTAGTACTTGACATAAGTACAACTTCTGCTATAATATACTTTTAGGGAGTATAATTATGAGCAAAAATATTAATATAGAAGACAGAGCAAGACCCGACGGTTTTATATTTGAACAAATTAAACATGGGCAACACCCACAAGATCCAGGACCTATTTTAGGCCCAGACAATGAGCCTTTGAAAGAAGGACAATGCATTTGCGGAGATTTTAAATGTAAGGAATCTTACGAGCATTGGACGTCAGGAGTTTAGTATGACTACTCATGCAATGATCGATATAGAGACACTAGGCACTGAGCCAGGTAGTGTAGTATTGAGCGTAGGTGGTGTAAAGTTTGACCCTTTTACAAATATAGAACCTCACAATGGAAAGCATTGGATGTTAGATGTAGATGCACAAACAAGTGTTGGTAGACTAGTAGATGATAATACATTAGCATGGTGGGGCAAACAAGAGCAAAGTATTCAAGACAGAGCATTTTCAGATGTAGGTAGAACTGATATTGAACCTTTTATGAAGGATTTAAATAGTTGGTTAGTTGGCTGTGATACTATATGGTGTCAAGGCCCTCAATTTGATATGGTTATTTTAGAGGACTTGTTTAAAACATTTGATCATCATATGAATTGGTTTTACTGGCAAGTAAATGACTGTAGGACATTATTTAAAATGATGCCTGTAGACCCACGTAAAGCAATACAAGAAAACTTACATGATGCTCAGGCTGATGCACACTGGCAAGCAGTATGCGTTCAGCAATTTTACCGTGATTTTAAAGTATTACCTAGGTAGTACTAAAAATGATATATTATCTAGTCGCCCTGATTTCATCAGTTCGTTAAATTTATTAAAATAGTCAGACGCCGTATCATATGATCGATGGGTTAATCTGGCTACTATTCCTAATGGATTCGCCATTTTATTCTCCTTTTTGAGTGCAATATTGATGTGCTAAATTACGTTATCACTAAAGTGAACTGTAACAGTTATGTAACACCTTTGTTACAATCTTGCAAACTTATTTATCTTTTCTTGATTGACAAAGACCATAAAAATGCTATAATTAACAACACATTAGTAAAAACCCAGGAGGTTATATGAATAATGTATTTAAATTTACTGCAAATCTAATAGAATTATCTGTTGCGATGTTTGGTTTATTAGTTGTATTAAGTCTATTAGTTGGATTTGATGTAATGGGACCAGCATTAGAGTTTATTAATAGTAATATATTAGGATTAGTAGGTATATTTTTATTATATGCTGTTTCTAAAGGCAAATAAACAATAAAAAGGCTTGACAAAGACCATAAAAGTGCTATACTATATGTATATTAAATAAAAAGATGGGAGTCAATATTTATGTCAATATACACAAAAAACCAAAACAAAGATAAACTAAGAGGCTGTGAAGGCTATATTGGTTCTTTAACTTGTTATTATAACGATGACAGACAAGGTAAAAATATACAACTTACTTCATTAGAAGAAGGTTGGTACAGTCATGAGGAAACTATTAATCATCCTGAAGGTAGCGAATACCCAACAGAGGTTAACGAGCCCTTTAGAAAACTAATGGCTGACAGAGTTGCTGATAGTGTACTTAACAGGACTGGTATCAACATTAGAGATTTTGATAACATTATACATGCATCAAGTCACCCTGCTAGAGATAAGCAAGGTAACATAATTGATCATGGTAACGAAAACTTAGTGAGGAACGTTTAATGAACCCTTGGAACATCATACAAAAACTAGAGAGCAATAATAGTTCTCTATTCAAGCAAGACGTTATAGAGCAGGAAATGGATTCATTATTCATTCATGGTGCTAAAAAATGTCTTGACCCATTAATTACTTTTGGTGTTAAGCAAGTTCCATTTAGTGAGCAAGATGGCGAAGGCATTACTTTTGATGAATTTAACGACCTTGCTACACTCTTAGAGTCTAGATTGTCAACAGGACATGCGGCTCGTGATGCCATACAGGCACTTTGCGATAAAGCAACTAACGAGCAATGGAACGATTGGTACAGACGAATACTAA
>JGI24005J15628_10001902_pt1 | contig 10908 bp, 6 predicted proteins | sample LinPmetageLP40_FD_15628 | JGI IMG/M metagenome (IMG submission 15628) | reverse complement strand
GCTGCTGCTATTGAAATGTACATAGACAGGCACGTTGGTTTAAGTGACGAAGGAGAATACGGTACAATGTACTTTAATGAAACGTTAAGCGATTGGTCTAAGTTTGATATAAATAACAGGACAAAGTTTGATGCAGCTATTAGCTCAGGGCTTGCCATAATGGCTTGCAATAAAGATCTATATAGGCCTAGTAATGTTAGGCAGAAGCAAGTTGTTAATTTAAGATTTGCGAAATATACCCATGAAGGGAACGCATCAAAAATAATAAAAAAATAATATGGCGATAAATGCAGTAAATAGTTTTTTCCCTAGCCAGGTAGTAAGTGATCAGGAAAAAGTTTCTCAAGATTACGGATTACAAGTTGGTAGAGCGATTCAAAACGAATGGTTTTCTAGTAACTCGGGATCAACTCGCTTTAGAAGTAATCAAACCACTTTTCATAATTTAAGGTTGTATGCAAGAGGCGAACAACCAGTTCAAAAATATAAAGATGAGCTTTCTATTAACGGGGATTTATCTTATTTGAATTTAGACTGGAAGCCTGTTCCTATATTATCAAAGTTTGTGGATATAGTTGTGAATGGTATTGCTGATAGGTCTTTTGATATTACTACTTATTCGCAAGACCCTTATGGCGTAAGCAAAAGAACTGCTTATATGGAGTCTATTATAAGAGACAAGCAAACAGAAGAGTTAAACAACTTTGCTCAAGAAAATTTTGGTATTAATCTTTTTGAAAATCCACCGGAAACTTTACCGGACTCTCAGGAAGAGCTTGACATACACATGCAGCTGACTTACAAGCAAGGCATAGAGATAGCAGAAGAAACCGCGCTTAATACACTTCTTGATGAAAATAGATACGATTTAACAAAAAGAAGAACTTATTTAGATCTAGCTACATTAGGCATAGGGGCCGTTAAAAACAACTTTTCAGAATCAGAAGGAGTTACAATTGATTATGTTGACCCAGCTTATTTAGTATATTCTTACACAGAAGACCCTTATTTTCAAGACATATATTATGCAGGAGAAGTTAAATTTGTACCAATAAACGAAATTAAAAAACAATTCCCTAATTTAACGCAGGATCAATTAGAAAAAATTCAACAACAAGGAACACAAAATTACGGTGTTTTTGATACCAACGTAGGGAACGGATACAATAACAACAGAGACTCAAACGTTATACAGGTTTTGTACTTTAATTATAAAACCTATATGAATGAGGTTTATAAAGTTAAAGAAACCGCAACAGGGGCAACTAAGATAATAGTAAGGGACGATCAGTTTGATCCGCCGGTAGAAATGCTTGAGGAGCAATTTGGCAAAATGTCAAGATCACTTGAAGTGCTTTACGAAGGAGTAATGATTGTAGGTACTGATATTATGCTTAAATGGGAAATGGCAAAAAACATGATGCGCCCTAAAAGTGATGTATCTAAGGTTAAAATGAATTACGCTATTACGGCCCCTAGAATGTATAAGGGTAGAATAGAATCATTAGTAAGCAAGTGCACGGGATTTGCTGATATGGTACAGTTAACTCACTTGAAATTACAACAAGTACTACAAAGAATGATACCTGACGGTGTTTATCTTGACGCTGATGGAATCAACGAGGTTGATTTAGGCAATGGCACAAACTACAATCCACAAGAAGCATTGAATATGTTTTTTCAAACGGGTTCTATAATAGGTAGATCGTTTACGCAGGACGGGGATATGAATCCTGGTAAAGTGCCTATACAAGAAGTGCCTACGGGAAGTGGTGGTCAAAAGCTACAAACCTTAATAGCTACTTACAACTATTATCTGCAAATGATAAGAGATGTAACTGGACTGAACGAGGCAAGAGATGGCTCTACGCCTGACTCTAGAGCATTAGTAGGTGTTCAAAAGCTAGCTGCAGCAAACTCAAATACCGCAACTAGACATATACTTGATTCTGGGTTATACTTAACAAAAGAACTTTGCGAATGCTTATCGCTTAGAATATCAGATATAATAGAATACCATCCAGCCAAAGAAGCCTTTATAACCAAAATAGGTAGATTTAACGTAGGACTTTTAGAGGAAATGTCGGACTTATACATGCACGACTTTGGTATAAGCCTAGAGCTAATGCCTGATGAAGAGCAAAAAGCTTTACTAGAAAACAACATACAGGCTGCTTTGCAACAAGGAAGTATAGATCTTTCTGACGCGATAGATATAAGAGAGGTTAGGAATATAAAGCTAGCTAATCAATTGCTTAAGGTTAAACAAAAGAAAAGACAAGAAAGATTGCAGCAGGAACAACAAGCCAACATACAGGCTCAAGCTCAAGCGAATGCTCAAGCACAACAAGTTGCCGCTCAAGCAGAAATACAAAAAGACCAGGCACTGTTCCAGACTAAATCTCAATTAGAGCAGCTTAAAGGGCAATTAAGGCAACAGGAAATGGCAACCGAAGTAGCCGCTAAAAAAGAGCTAATGGGATTAGAATTCCAATACAACATGCAGCTTAAAGGAGTAGAAGTAGACGGGGCTAAATCCAAAGAAAAAGAAGTTGAGGATCGCAAGGACCAAAGAACTAGGATACAAGGGACGCAACAAAGTGAAATGATTAATCAAAGAAAAAACGATTTACCGCCTAAAAACTTTGAATCTGCAGGAAATGACGTAATGGGCGGTGGATTTGGCTTAGGTGCGTTCGATCCTAGGTAATAATAATAATAGTAACAATAATTATATAATATTTTATCATGGAAGAAAATCAAGAAATTGTAGAACAGCCAGTAACAGAAGTTGCGGCTGAGGACACGAGCCCAATGTCAGTTAGTGACGACGGCACAATAAAAGTAGATATGGGCAAGTTTGCGGCAGCTGAGGCGGAAGCCCCCGCAGAACAACCTGTTATAGAACAACCTGTCATGGAGCAGGTTAATGAGGATACACCTCCCGAGCCTGTGCCGGAAGCGATTATTGAAGATGCTGTTCTAGAAGAAATAACAGAAGAAGAGGTTGTAGAGCAAGTAGAAGAGCTTACCGAACAAGTTGAACAAGCTATAGTTAAAGCGGACTTAGGGATTGAATTACCTGAGAATATTCAAAAGGTTGTAGACTTTATGAATGAAACCAGTGGGTCACTAGAAGATTATGTTAAGCTTAATCAAAATTACGAAGAGCTTAATCCTGAGCAATTGCTTAAAGAATATTACGCAGATACAAAGCCTCATTTGGATCAAGAGGACATTGAATTCCTAATGGAAGATAACTTTCTTTATGATGAAGATATAGATGAGGAACGAGATATAAAAAGAAAAAAATTAGCCAGGAGAGAAGAGTTAGCAAAAGCTAGAAATCATCTCACTGGATTAAAAGATAAATATTACGAAGAAATTCGTGGAGGTGCTAGATTAGCGCCTGAACAAAAGAAAGCGGTAGAGTTTTTCAATCGCTATACAAAAGAAAACGAAGCAGCAACTCAATTAGCTGAAAAACAATCACAAACGTTTTTAAATAAAACAGAAGGTGTTTTCAATAATGATTTCAAAGGTTTTGATTATCAAGTTGGCGACAAGAAATTCCGTTTTAAAGTTAAAGACGCTCCTACTATTAAGGAAACCCAAAGCGACATTAATAATTTTGTCAAGAAGTTCTTGGATAAAGATAATCAAATGTCAGATGCAGCGGGGTACCACAAGGGATTGTTTACAGCTATGAATGCAGATTCTATTGCAAATCATTTTTATGAGCAAGGCAAAGCCGATGCAATGAAAACAAGTATGTCTAATTCGAAAAATGTACAAATGGGCGCTAGAGGTGTTCACGAAGACGTTAAAACATCGAATGGATGGGCGGTAAGATCTGTTGATTCTGGGGGAAAGTGATTCAAAATTGAAAATTAAAACATTTAAACACATTAAATAAGAAAAATTATGGCAGGATTTGCAACCGCGCCGGCTACATTAGCCAATTTAGCGCACTTAACACCACGCCCAATAAAAGGTTTGTTTGGAGACAACTACCTATCTTTAGCGGACATGGATTTTACACAACAATTTTTACCTGAGGTATACGAAAAAGAAATCGAGCGTTATGGAAACAGAACAATCACAGGATTTTTACGTATGGTCGGAGCTGAGATGCCTATGGCGTCGGATCAAGTAGTTTGGTCAGAGCAAGGAAGATTACACATCGCTTACGATAATGTAACAACTCAAGCAGCAGCAAACAAAACAATATCTTTACCAGATGCAACAACATCACCAGACGGTAAAGCTCCTTTACTAGGGCCTAACATGACAATAGTACTATCTAAGGGTAATGTAACAGCAAAAGCTTTTGTAAAAGCAATCGTTACACCTCAAGTTGGAACTAATGTAACATACGACATCGTAGTATATGATACTGCCAATGGACAATTACCAACTGGCTTACATACTCAAACAGGTGTTAGTACATTTGTATATGGTTCTGAATACGGAAAAGGATCTAGCTTAGCTGGTAATTCAATTGATGCGTCTTTCACACAATTCAGTAACAAGCCAATCATTCTAAGAGACAAGTATGCCGTTAACGGATCAGACGTTGCTCAAATCGGATGGGTTGAAGTTACTACTGAAATTGGAACTGGAGGATACTTATGGTACCTAAAGTCTGAGCACGAGTCTCGTATTCGTTTCGAAGATTACTTAGAAATGTCAATGGTTGAAGCTACTGACGCAGCAGGCGCTATTGCTGATGCTTCTGGGGCAACTATATCAGGTATGCAAGGTTTATTTGATGCACTAGAAACAAGAGGTTTAGTATTTAACGATGCTGACTTTGACGGCGCGTCTTCTCCTACAGCAGGACTTGGAGCGTTTGATACTATATTACAAGAGCTTGACAAGCAAGGAGCAATTGAAGAGAACATGATGTTCTTAGATCGCGAAACTGCATTGAGCATTGATAATATGTTAGCACAACAAAATTCTTATGGAACAGGAGGTACGTCTTACGGTGTATTCGAAAATTCAGAAGAAATGGCGTTGAACTTAGGCTTCTCAGGATTCCGTAGAGGATCTTACGATTTCTATAAGACTGACTGGAAATATCTAAATGATTCTACAACTCGTGGAGGTATTACAGATATATCTGGAGTAATCGTTCCAGCAGGAACATCTACTGTATATGACCAACAATTAGGACAGAACATCTCACGACCATTCTTACACATCCGTTATAGAGCTTCAGAGGCTGATGACAGACGTTTGAAATCTTGGGTAACTGGATCAGTTGGTGGAAACTACACAAGTGACGAGGATGCAATGAATGTTCACTTCCTATCGGAAAGAACTTTGTGTACTCAAGCAGCTAACAACTTTGTACTATTAAAAAGAACAACGTAGTAAGCTTATTGTAATGATTGCCCCTGCTGAATCTGCGGGGGTAGTTATTACTTTTATTAGTGACAATAGCTTATTATAATTAATAGTAACAGGCTATCGTCATACATTATTAACATTTATATCATATTATATTATGGCTAACAAGAAAGCTACAGCAAAAAAAGTTGAGGTTGCGCCTCAGGAAGTGGTTGAAACAGTAGTACAACCAAAAGTAGAAACGCCTAAAAAAGAGGCACCAAAAAAAGACGAGTGGGTAATCAAGGATAGATTATATGAATTGACAAGAACAAAGCCCCTTGTTTTCACATTACCTACAGCACATAGTAGGAAAAAAAGTTTATTATATTTCGACGAAAAGTTAGGTTACCAAAGAGAATTAAGATACGCTACAAATCAGCGATCTTGCTTTGTGGAAGAACAAAAAGGACAAATAGTTATGGGACGCATCGTGTTTAGAGATGGTGTACTTAGAGTGCCGAAAGAAAATGTTGCGCTACAAAAATTATTATCTTTATATCACCCAGCTTTAAAATCTAATATATACGAAGAATACAAACCAGCTCAGCAAGCAAGCAATGAGGTTGATTGGATTGAGTTTGAATTACAAGCATTAAACCTAGCCAAAACACTATCTGTTGAAGAAGCAGAGGCTATTTTACGTGTTGAAATGGGTACTGCAGTAACAGAACTTTCATCTTCTGAAATTAAAAGAGATGTACTTATTTTTGCTAAAAAGAACCCAAATTTATTCTTACAATTAGCTACAGATGAAAACACTCAATTAAGAAGTTTCGGAGCGAAAGCTGTTGAAATGGGTATATTAAGTTTATCACAAGATCAAAGAACATTTACTTATGGGTCTAGCGGTAGAAAAATAATGACAGTGCCGTTTGATGAGCATCCTTACTTTGCTTTATCTGCTTTCTTTAGAACAGACGAAGGTATGGAAGTGTACAAGGCAATAGAAAAAAGACTAAACTAGTCACCTTTATAGTAATAGGCTGCTGAAAGGTGGCCTATAACTATATAAAATAAAAAATAAATTATGGCTGTAAGCGTAGATACTGTTTATCAAAGAGTACTAGCAATACTTAATAAAGAACAAAGAGGGTATGTAACGCCCCAAGAATTTAATCTGTTTGCCAATCAAGCACAACTAGATATATTTGAGCAATACTTTTACGATATTAACCAGTTCGGAAGAATACCTGGTAACGATACCGAATTTTCCGATATGCTTAACATACTTAATGAAAAAATAAATATATTTGAAACAAACGCTGCTATGACTTATGGTGGAGCGTATTGGTCTACACCTGCTAACTTATACAGGCTAGGCACTATAGTATATGACAATGTTACAACCAGCAAGTCTTTATACCCGGCTCCCAATACCGTGGTAACCACAACTACTCAAGTTGAGGTAGAGAGAATAAACTACAATGAATTCTTATACATTAACCAATCTCCTATTGCAAAACCAACAAATTCAAGGCCTGTATTCGTGGCCTCTACTGCGGGCTACCAAGTATACGGGGATACTGCTTTAACTACTGGAGTAAGGTGTAATTATATAAAAGAACCTTCCCAAGTAGAGTGGGCTTATCAAATGGTTTTTGGCGAAGCACTTTATAATGCAAATGATTCCAACAACTTTGAACTGCACCCTTCAGAGGAAACGGAATTAGTAATAAAAATATTAGAATTTGCAGGGCTGGTGGTAAAAGATCTAAGCATTTATGGAATAGCTAGCCAAATTAATGCACAAACTAACCAACAAGAAAAAGCGTAATATATGGCATTGATAAATCAAACACCAGAAGAATACTACTTAGGGCCAGACGGCGTATGGGACAGTGGGGATGAAAGTTATGGCAATTATCAGTTTGTCAGCATAGCTGATATTATAAATAATTTTATGATTTCGCATGTTGGCCAGGATAAGCTTATAACGAAGGTAAGAAGAACAGACGTTGCTTATTGGGCACAAAGAGCTATACAAGAATTTAGTTTTGATGTATTGCCTCAGGATAAATCTATAGAAATCGAAGTACCGCCTGGACTTTATATGGTGTTGCCGCAAGATTACGTAAATTACACTAAATTATCATGGGTAGACAACGGAGGTATAGAAAGAATAATATATAGAACAAATTTAACGAGTAACCCAGAAGCNCCTACCCAAAATGCCGCGGGTGAATACACTTTTAATAATACTGAGTTAATTACCAATGCTCAGTCAGAAACATTAACCCGATGGAATGCTAGAAGCGCTTTCCCNTTAGGAGGTCCTGGGGGAGGAAATTTTGACTTAACAAATAATCCTGACTTACTTTCTTTGTATGCTTATGGAGGTAGATATGGTATAGATCCTGAAAATGCTCAATCGAATGGTACTTTTTATATTGATAACGTAAACGGTATGATCAGGTTTAGCTCAGATATAAGAGGGAGAATAGTTACGCTAAAGTATATAAGTGACGGCTTAGGTTCTTTAGAAGATATGACAGTACATAAGTTTGCAATGGATGCGATAGTAAAACATATAGCGTATTCTATATTATCTACAAGATCAAACGTGCAGGAATATATAGTAGCTAGATTTAAAAAGATGGCCTCGGCCGCTAGAAGAAACGCTAAGATAAGATTATCTGAATTAAAAGCGGACTTAATGTCTCAAGTATTCAGAAATCAATCAAAATGGATTAAACACTAAAATTAAATGGCAGAGTTAATACACACGTTTACATCAGGTAAAATGAACAAGGATCTTGACGAAAGACTTGTTCCTAATGGAGAATATAGAGATGCCCTAAATTTAGAGTTAGCATCTTCAGACACTTCTCAAGTTGGTACTTTCCAGAATATAAAAGGTAATTTAGAATTATCTAATAAAGCATACAATCCCACTACAAAAGTTTACACGAAGTGGCTAACCGCACAATATATCTCTAACTTAGATTCACCTGTTTGTATAGGTGCAAAAGCTGATGAAAACTCTAATGATATATATTGGTTTATAGCCTCTACGACTACTAGTGTAATAGCGTATTATAATGACAAAACGAAGTTAACTAGACCTTTGATCGTTGATACGCAAAATATCTTAAACTTTAGCAAGGATTATTTAATTACAGGTATAAATGTAATTGAGGGTATTTTAATTTGGACAGATAACCAAACTGAGCCAAAAAAGATTTTTATTGAAGATTGGGTAGATTCTACTGCAGACTTTGTAACGCATTCACAAATATACGGTAGAAACTTTATTGAAGACGATATAACTGTAATAAAAAAATATCCGCTGCAACCGCCTGTTGTAAATGCGTATTCTAATAGTGTGATAGGTCCCGACGGTTTGCCTGGCGCAAATGTGGACACTCAAACTACTTTTTCATTTTATAACGAGCTTGTCGTAGGGGATATACAGCCTATTGCCGCAGGTACTCAAGTTCAGTTGTTTTGGTCTTCCAATATTCCGCCGGTATATGCTATTGACAACATATTAATTCTTACTAATGCGCAAAATAATCCATTAGATATAGATGCTGTAATAAGAGTTAAAGTCATAGGAGTGGGCGCCGGCACGGCTATAGTAAGTATTCTTTCGGTTGGGCCAGCACCAGAGGGTATTACTTTAAATCCAATATTATATGATGTAACGCTAGAGCAAGACCCTCCTTTTTTTGAAATGAAGTTTGCTAGATTTGGATACAGGTACAAGTATAAAAATAATGAACTTTCAGCTTTTTCTCCTTTTTCAAATCCTGCTTTTATACCAGGAGATTTTGATTATTCCCCCAGCCAGGGGTATAATTTAGGCATGACTAATAATGTTAGGCAGCTTAGTATATCTAATTTTACTCCTGATGTTGCAGAATATCCCGATGTAGTGGCCGTAGATATACTTTACAAAGCAACTAACAACCAAAATGTATACGTAGTAGATACTTTTACAAACGAAGATCCCGAGTGGAGTGTCGAGGATAGTAGTAATAATATTATAGGGCTTTTTGATATAACAACGGAAATAATAACATCAGTTGTTAATACAAATCAAATATTAAGGCCATTTGATAACGTGCCGCGAAAAGCGAAAGCGCAAGAAATTACAGCTAATAGGTTGCTATTTGGAAATTACACGCAAAATTTTAATTTGCTAAATGATGACGGCTCACTTTTTCAACACAACATTGAAGCATCCTCAATAAGTCAAAGAGTTGGCTTACCAACTGTTGCTCAAGGAGGTGCTGCTAATATAGAAGGTAAAATAGTTGCCCCTTCTGTAAAATCAATAAGAACCTACCAAATAGGTGTGGCTTATATGGATAAATATGGGAGAACAACTCCTGTGTTTACAAGTAAAGCNGCCTCAATTATTGTGCCAAAGCTGCAGGCCCCTATGTCTACAAAGCTTCAAGTTACACTAGCCGGTAACAGCAANAACCCAACTTTAATACCATACTACGAACAAAACAAGCAATTTCCTTATTTTAAGTATTACGTAAAAGAAACTTCACGTGAATACTATAATTTAGCATTGGATAGATTTTATGATGCTGAGGATGGCAACTTATGGCTATCATTTCCTTCTGCTGAAAGAAATAAAGTTGATGAAGAAACCTTTTTAATATTAAAAAAAGAACACGATAATTCAGAACCTGTTGTTGAACAAGCAAGGTACAAGGTTATTGCGATAGAAAACGAAGCGCCCACTTATTTAAAAGAAACAAAAATTTCTTTAGGAGCAATGGGTACTGAATTTACAGTAGCGGGTTTTCCAATAGAGGGAGCTAACAAAGTTATAGTTGCTAAAACTGCGTTTGATACTCAATTTGGAGACGAAACAAGAACTTTATCGGGGCTATTAATGAGGGTTAAGTCAGGATTGTCGATTAGTAAATACTATAAAATAGCATCGTTTACTTCGCCTACAACGACGGAAGTGCTAATTAACTCCAGCGAAGTATTTGGACCTGATATGAATTTTACGTCTACTGAACCTTTTGGTTTTCCTACTCGAGTAGATAACTTAGAATTAGAAATTATTAGAGTGGAATCTCAAAATAAACCTGAATTTACAGGTAGATTTTTTGTAAAAGTTTTTCAAGATGATTTACTTAGAAGAAAAATAGCTCAAGCCAGTAATACAGCTAGTGCTTCTTACTTAAGAAGAGCTTTAGGTTATTTATATAATTTTAATGGAGGAAATACTAATTTAGCATCCTGGTGGAAAAACGTTTGGAGAAACCCTTCTCCTGATGCTCAAAACTCAAGTGAGCGGCTTTTTATAAATAGAATAACAACAGGTTGTACTCAGTATATCCCCCAAGGACAGGGTATTTACACAGAGGGAGGCGAAAATAAAATAGATATAGCCTGGGCTGGCGGGTTTGGATATTGCGAGAGTGAAGTTGGCCCGGGTACTGAACAAAATGGTATTGCTGGCAGTAACCCTGATTTGTTACAACAGCTAAGACAAAACAACACCTTGTTTAGATTTGTAAAAGCAGGTAATGAGGTAGCTGA
>JGI24005J15628_10001899_pt1 | contig 10924 bp, 12 predicted proteins | sample LinPmetageLP40_FD_15628 | JGI IMG/M metagenome (IMG submission 15628) | reverse complement strand
CCAAGGGGACCGTCGTGGCTACCAAGGGGACCGTCGTGGCTTCCAAGGGGACCGCCGTGGCCCCGCCAACTACTCTCAGTGAGGCCCAATGTTCGAAGGGAGCTCTGAACTTCGGCCTTAGATGCACGCTACTTTAAAAAAAAATAACTTATTACCCCTTTATATTTTTTATTGATGAAATTCTGATTTTTTATAAAACCCTAAAAAAATTTGATAAATTACTAACTAATCTATGAAAATTTTTAATCTATCTATAACCAAAACCCAAACATGACCAACTCTCCCTCTAGATGGAACTTCTACAATCTTGGAAATTCATTGAAGTATCCAAAGGAAGTTTTGGGTCCCTGGCGATACGAGTGGTCTCAGCGCAACAACTTCATAGCATTAGGTATACAAGACAAGAAAAGTCTATCAATCGATGACCCAAAATGGCAGCGAAAAACGGACCGGGCCCATGTGATGCAACGTAACTCCATCATCCACTTCCTCAGTCACGCTAAAAGGGGTGACTATTGCTACCTCAATGGCTCATCTAACCGAAAGACACCCCTTGTTACTCATCGAGCAAAATACCAAGGTAGGTTCTACACTACATCCAAAGAATGGGCCACGGAATTCGCACATCTGGGAATGATGTTCAATCCTCAACTCAATCCATTCGAAGGGAAAGACCATCCACACATCAACGGGACTGCCTCCCAACCAAAATTTTTCGTTGAAGTGGATACATGGCAAGTTATCCCTAATCCTGGAAAAGGGGCTGGTAGACCTGGACAAATTCTTTATGAAGTCAAGGACACTACAAAAAACTCGCAAAATTTCCCTGTTGGTCCCCTTGACCATGTTGGTCCCCTTGGCCATGTTGGTCCCCTTGTTACTAGGGAAGTGGATGGAACGGAAGACCCCGAGGTTCCTGGCGAAATCATCCTATGGAAACCCTAAATTAGTTTAAAAAAATAATAGGATAGGCCTTTATATTTTTTTTTATAAAGTGGTATGAAAAATTTGTTTATTGCTAACTTAAAATTAATATTGCACGCATTTCTTTTCTAAAAAATGGGACACTCTTCTTCCAAGAACTTTATTACCACCTACCAAGGTGATGGAACACTTTCTCCACAACAACTACCTATTGTATACGACCCAGGCTACAACATAAAATTTTGGGGTCTTCAACGATTCCACCCCTTTGACAGCTGTAAATACGAAAAAGTCCATCAGGCACTTGTCAATTTTGGCTACATTACCAACGAACGCCAATCCGTTTCTCCTGGAACACCTGTCTCCCAAGACCAACTACTTAAAATCCACAGCCCTGAGTATTTGGACTCACACTCCAGTTCTTCGGTTATGGCTGAAATTTGCGAGATGCCCGCCCTAAAATACGCCCCAAACTCTATTATACAATCAAAAATGCTCAACCCAATGAAATTTGCCGTCCAAGGAACCATCGTAGCGGGAGAACTCGCCATGAAAAATGGATGGGCTATCAATCTTGGTGGTGGAATGCATCACGCCTCCCATGACAATGGTGGAGGATGGTGCGTCTATTCCGATATTTTCCTGTCTTTCCATAATCTACGCGATAGTATCAAACAGGAGACTGGAAAACCGGCGAAAGCAATGATTATTGATTTGGATGTCCATCAAGGAGACGGTCTTGCCAAAGATAAGGAAAAGTTTCACACCAAACCAGAAGATGGTGAAGTTTATATTCTGGATATGCACAATCATGAACTTTGGCCGGATGATGAACATTGTAGGGAAATTTCCAATCAAAATATCGATGTTCCTGATGGGGAAACTGATTCCGCCTATCTCACTAAATTAAATTCTAGCCTCAAAAAGGCTTTTGTCGATTTCCCTGAACCAGATATTATTTACTATAACGCGGGAACTGATATTCTTGATGGCGACCCACTCAATGGTGATGTTCAAATATCCCAGCAAGGAGTTATGAAACGCGATGAGCTAGTCTTTAAAGCGGCCCTCACCAGAAAAATTCCTATTGTTATGGTTCTCAGTGGAGGATACGCCCCGGATTCCGCCGAAGCTATTATTCTTAGTCTAAAAAATCTACTTAAGCCAATTATTCACAAACACAATTAGTTTATCAAAAAAAATAATAGTTTAGCCCTTTATATTTTTTTATAATATAAAATAATATAAATAAAATTGATAAACATATAAAAATAAAAGATTATTTTTACTTATAATTATATGTCTTCTAATAAAAAAATTATTCACGATTTACTACCACCCGCCTTTTTTATAGGTAATAACATAGAACAAACCCCAAATAATGATAATAATGATAATGACAATAATAATAACCATATAGATGAACAAAATATTATACCTAACTATGTTAATACTAATAATAAAAATGGAGTTGAAGATGGTTCTCTTATTTTAGCAAAAATGTTTATAAGTAAAATGGGTAGGATAGCACGTCAATGTAGAACAAGAGGACACCTATCTGAACTATACATTACTACTATACCATCTTGGGCTACTCTTGATATACAAAATAATATTGATAAACAACGTCCTTTTAAACAGGTTTTGTATGCTATGGCATATGGTTTAAAACTTGTTCGTGTTCACACTAGGGGTCGTCGGCTATATTGGAATCCATAATATAGTATTTATAGTGTCTAAATAATTATTTTTTCTCTTAGTTTTTTTTTCTCTAATAATGCATCATCTAATTTATCTATTGTATAATCTTTTGGACATAACCCTAATAGATTGTTTTGTTCTTTTATAGTTAACACTTGTCTCTCTAATTTAGTTAATTCTCTCCAGCCATTCACATCTAATAAACTTCTTAATTCTAAATCAATTATCATTTTATTAAACTCTATATCACTCATTATAATTATAATATAATATTAACTATATATAATTAATATTATATCATATTTACACATTAACATTTACATGGGTCACATTCGCAAGGGTCACATTTGCAATCACTTGTTTTAGACTCACTACTATTATTTAAATGCGGGCATTGGGTTTTTAATATTTCTACAATCCCTTTAATACAATTATCTGTTAATTTTAAATCTGGGTGATGTTTTTGAATCTCTTTTCTAATTACTTCTAAGTTAAGCATTATATTATAAATATATAAAAAAAATATAATAAATTATTATTTAATATTTATTTATATTAATTAGTTTTCTTCCCCATCACTACGGCTATCTCCATCACCACGTCTATCTCCACGTCTATCTCCATCACCTCCCGTCTGATATCTACCAGAACGCCTCTGGTGACCACCTGACCCATGGTGACCTCCTGACCGATGGTGACCTCCTGACCTGTGTCCTGAATCTCTATAATCACCCCTAGAACTATCATCCCTATCTACTTCATTGCCCGCGTTATCTCTATACCTATTCCAAACTAGACTCCTCCCATCTCCTACAACCCTAACAACATGAAGACCATGTCCTAGAGCATATAGAATATTCGAAAAATGACGCTGATTACTCACATCGTCTAGAACTTCCTTATCTGCCCATGAAGCCATAGTGCATAGATATAGATGAGACAACTGGCCTCTACGCCTAGTTAGACGTGCCAAATCCCCTACCTTCGCCATAAATTGTGTTGCTAATACTAGTGACTGAGGGTCAATACCATCTTCAGTATTTACCTCTACTTTTTCTGGAATATTATTTGACATTATTTATATAATTTATGTTTATTTTTAAATACTTAATCAAATTTTTATTTAATTTACAATAATTAAATAAAAATCTTATAATTACAATAGACTTTTTATATCTAATGAAGAAAACGTATTACTATAAACACCCATCAACCCCAACATATTCATTTCTTCCAGGATGTCTAGCATAAACATTTACATCAGTTACTAGACTATCCCTGTTACATCTATTTAAATCATATAATCTTGCCTGGTTAACTTTTTTATTTGTTTTCCATCCTTTATAATGTCTATTAAATGCCATCTGTGCTTTTTTTTTATTGGCTACTTCTAATTTTTGTCTTTTAGCTTTATCTTCGGCATAGTGCAATTCTAATACTTTAGTAGATATTTCTGATAAACCATGTTCTTCTAATATCGATTTATCTAAATTAATTAATACTCCTAATAATTCATCCCCTTCTATATCTTCTAACGCATCTTTTGGTCTTTTACTGTGTTTCCTTAATATACGTAATGTGTCACTTATAAGGTCTGGGTCTTCCCACTCTTCTGATAACATCCCTCCTTTCTTTACTCTACCTCTTGTATACATTGGATCAAAACAATCTATATTGGGATAATCTAACTGACCTGGTCCCCCTCTATCCCCAACTCTTGGATTTATATATTCATCTACATTAGTAGTTACATTTCTACAAGTTCCTAAATCAAACTTCCTCATCATTTCATGTCTTTTTTTCTTCTCTCCTGTTAATCTTGTTGTATTATAGTGTCGGTTAAACGCCTTGTGTGCCCTCTTTTCTCCTTTTACTATACGCTCTTTTTCCATTTCGTCCTTTTGTCTTCTAACTAATTTTGCTCTTTCACGCTTAATCCTTCTTTGTTCCTCCAATTCACTATCATAATTAGGATTTACTGCACGTTTGGCTGATTCAACCTCTACACGTCTTGTTACTGGGCCACGACCTTGTTCATCTCTAAAAACATCATCTACATATCTTGCTAATCTTCTTCTTTCCATAGCCGCTGATAAATCTCTTCTTTTTGGTCTAGATTCAACTTGACTCTGATTTATTGATTGTATCTTTCTACATCTACCTTTTGGACTCATTTCACATAATTCTGGATCATTGTCTGGAAACTTTTTACCACATCTACCTGTATCTGGGTTAATACCACAATCACCACCACTCCCCAATTGATTTAAATAATTTTTTAATATCTTTTGTCCTAAATTACTACTTGTATTTACATATCTATTTGTTAATGGGTTTTTTATCTTATCGTACATATATTATAAGATAAGATAATATTAATCCGATTCAATAAAATTAAATTAACAGTCTAATAATTCATCATTTAATCTTTCATTTTCTTCTACTAATCTATCATTCTCCTCTTCTAATCTTTCATTCTCTATATATATTTCTAAGCTGTTTTTTACTATTTTTACTGTTTCATTATAATTATCTATCTGTGCCCTTATCGAATCCTTTTGCTCTTCATTAATTTTCCAATTTTGAAACATATTATTATTATCACTATTAATCCATTTAGGATTATGTGGTGGTAGCGCATCATGATAATTAGGGACTTCTCTAGGATATGGTAATTTTTTACTTTTCAACTTTTCTAATTTTTTTTCTAATAATAGTAAATTTTTATTATTAAAAGTTATTATTACTCCATTACCTATTTCTAAACTCATAGTATATATATTATAATATTATAATAGTACAATATTACAATAAATAATAGTACAATAAATATGTATTAAAACAGTTACTTACTATTTATTAGAGGCCATTATTGCCGCAATATATGTGTCCTTTTTGGTACGGCTACCATATTTTCCTATAACCTCATTAGTAAGACTTAATTCTCCTGCCTTTGTCTTTAATTCTGCAAAACTCAATGCCTTTAATTCTGATTCTTCTACATTCCTTACACTTGGCCTTACCCTTTGTCGAGGTTTAGGTTTAGGTTCATCTGGTGCAGCTGTACTAAACCACCCAGTATTAGGTGCTTCCATAGCGGGTTGTTCTATAGCTACATCTTTGTTTTTATATTTAAAATATCCACCTGGACCATTTAAAATTTTTTCTAATTTCTCTCCAAATCGGTTTTCAATACATATATCACGCATCTCTCCTGCGGCTTCCCCTAAACGCATCCCTTCCATTAAATTCCATATAGCATTTACATCTTTTGGTGTGTATTGACCCTTTATTCTTTTACAGTGCCACGGTGCCGAAAATCCATATAATACTCGCATAGCTTTTATACCTTTTTTACTTAATAATTTAGCTATAGCTGCATGATATCCTGCTACACTTGTGGCTGCCGAACCTTGTGCTATAAGAAGAAGAGTCGCCGACGACACTCCGACAAGGAGAGCTAATGTCCCGAACAAACCACCTAATCCAATCGCGCCAAGTGTTGTTGCTATTCCTGTTCCTACTGTTCTTTTATCTAAAGAAAATGGTGGTAAATCACATGCTATTTTACCTGGAAACATATTTTCTAAGAATGAAGCACAATGATGTTTCCCATCATTATCTTTCTTCCTTGAAAACTCTTCATAGATTAAATTCATATAAACAAAATATCCAATTAGGGAGTGTGAACTTGAATCCTCCGTATCATCTTGGTTATATCCCATGTTAATAGCATTTTGTTTTATATAATCATTTATATTATTTGCAAATTCTTTTGATAAAATACCCATATCTACTATCTTATAATCAAATGTTTGACCCTTAGAAGTTCTGCGAGTTGGTTCAATTACATAGTCTGGTGTATAAAGCGCTGCCATTAAATTATGATGTAACTGTTCTTTGCCTTCCTTTACAGCAGCTGCGATAGAACCACCTAATTGTTCAATATCAAATTTTGTTTCGCTATATTCCCCACCTAATTTTTTTACTAATGCACGTAATCTTGGATGACCACCAATTGTAACATCTTCTGGAGCACCAAAACCTAATCCAAATGAATATGCTTTTTTGTTTACTATAAATATACAACTTAAATGTCCTACATCTGGAAGCCCCCACTTACTCTTAAATGGCGTTGCTCCTAATATTTCTAGAGCTGGATTCACTAATGCCTCCATTCTATACATTTTTTCTCCTTTACATACTATAAAATATAATGGTGGTAAAGTATGCTGTTTTTCCCTATCACTTAAACTATACCAACTATTTACTTCTTTAATTATTTCTGGTGCTAAAAATATTCTATCTTTATCCGTTTCTCTCCGTAAATCTTTGTTATATTCGTCAATCTCACCATCATCTTCATCTAAAATAATCTCTTCTTTAGTATCACCATCAATCCATTTCCCAGTCGTATCATCAAAAGTAAAATCTCCATTCATTCTAGCATATCTACTAATAATATTATTAGGTTCTGCTAATTTTAAAATATGTGATGGATAATCACAATCTGATGGTGGTTTGGTTTGAGTATCACCACACCATAATTCTGGCCAATTATAGTTTAATTCCCAACCTAATCTATTATCTGTTAATTCATTTCTACCCGTTATTGGATGATTTAAGCTTTTCCCTCTTTTCAATCCTGTAAATTCATGATTGTCTACTTTATTAGCATTATACGTTATTGCTGGTAATATTGCTGTATCATCATCCGGCGCAGCATCTACTCCTGTTACTGCGTCTTTAAGCCCAGTGTATTTCAATAAAAATTTTCTTAAGCCCGAATTTTCACCGTGCTTCCAACTTTTTCTTGATTCAAACATTGTAACCAATTCATCTGATTTCGACTTATCTTTATTTATAATACCTTTACAATAAGCTAATTGGGTATTATATTTTTTTAGCCTGTCTCTAAGCACTGGAGGGTCCGGATTCTCATTCAACCATGCTTGTGCGTCTCGCTTAACTATTTCTAATACTTTATTTAATTTAGTCAATACTATATTCTCCGGTATTTCCATCTCTTCTCCCGTATTATTGCCTGAACCAGGACCTCTAATTCTTGTTGTTAGATATGTATTTACTGCTGACCCTAATCCTGCCCCAACTATTGCAAATGTTGTATATCCTCCTCCCGTTAATACACCCGTTGCACATGTCCCAACTGTAGCATTTACTGCTAACACACCTAACCCGTAACCTGTAGTGAAACAAGGCGCGAATGCCAATACTGTAGCTGCTGTCACTGCACCTAATGCTCCGGAAATTAACCCTCTTGTTGCACTTTGACTCATTGAACCTCCCGATAATACACAATCTATTTTTAATAAATTTAAAAGTCCAACTATTCTTTTATTTTTATTTTTATCTTCCAAATTTATTAACTCTTCTGCACCGTTTAATAAGATGTTTGATTTACTAATATCCATTGAACTCTTTTCTCTATCTACTTCTACATTATTATTTACCATTAAATTTACTGTATTTTTTAGACCTTGCTCTCTTAATCTTATGTCTTTTAACATACTTGAACTTAGCTTTACTGCTATAACTGCTGATTTAAATTTACGCCTTGCATTTGAACCTCCTGACTGATTTATACTATTACTTACTATAGTATAACCTAAACCTACACCTTTTCTTACTAAATTACATAAATTTTTATATTTATCTACATTTATCTTTAAAATTAATATACCAATCGCTACAAAAAATCCCCAATCATTTCTGTCATCCCTATTTATCTTATTTATTTTTAAATCTTTCCCTACACAATTCATATTTGTTAATCCTGACATTATTGCTAATATATCATTTTTTAAAAAACTATTTTTATTATACTCATCTATTAAATCATTTACGTAATTTATATATTCTGGACAATTTCTTATATCCAATTTATTTAAATCTATTGATGCATATCCATTGTTTATATTATACTCTATTATTTTGCTATCTACTAAATTATTTATTTTTCTCTCTATATATCTCAATCCTCCACTTTTAAATCTATTACTTGCTCTTACTACTCCTACCGCTCTCCTAAATTTACTATTAGAACCTCCTATCATATTTAAATAATTTTTTAATATTTGCTTACCTAAATTTGATTTTATATCTACATTTCTACCCGTTATTGGATTTGTTATTTTATCGTACATCTATACTATATTATAATATTAGATTAAAATAAATAACTAAATCGATAAATAAATCGATAAATAAATAAATAAATAAATCGATAAATAAATCGATAAATAAATAAATCGATAAATAAATCGATAAATAAATCTATAAATACATAGATAGATACATCGATACATCGATACATAGATAGATACATAGATAGATACATCGATAGATACATAGATAGATAGATACATAGATAGATACATAGATAGATACATAGATAGATACATAGATAGATACATAGATAGATACATAGATAGATACATAGATAGATACATAGATACATAGCTTGATTAAATAATATCAGGGTGGGTGGGTTAGGGAGGGAGGGGAGGGAAGGGAAAGCTTATAAACAATACTAACTAACTAAACATTTGTTACCATTCTTACATTATCTATATTAATTTTGTTATTTTTCTCTATCAAATCACCTGAATCTATACAGTATAAACATTGTAATAGTAATATTATTATTACCCATAATATATTTGCTAACAATGTTGTTAAACCAAAATTCCATAATCTTTCTAATTCCTCACATAAATTATTTCCATATAATTCATAAAATCCCCAAACTATTAAACTTAAATCTAACCCTATACAACAACATTTACCAAAACATTTATAATTATTTACATTTTTTACTATTAATATTTTTGGTAATAAAAGTAATACCAAACTTATTAATACATATTCCCATAAATTCGAATTATTACATCCACTATAGTCCTCTACTAAAAATAATACTCCTAATACATAGTATGATAATAAACATATTAATAATATACCATATACACATACTGATTTGTATATATCATTCATTTATTTTTTCTTTTTTATATAAATTTAAATCAAATTTGATAAATTTAAAAACAACGGCACATATTTTAAATAATGTATCAACCACAATCTACTTGGGAAAAAATATCTATATCAATTAATATGTTCTTATTAGATGTGTATATATATTTCTCTAAATTATTTAAAACTAATAAACTACAACATACTTAATAATTATAGTAAAAATCCCCATTTAAATCCGCAGTAATTATCTTTTCTTTTTCTACACCCTTTTATATTTTTTCTTAATTCTCTTCTACGTCTCTTCATTTCTCGTTTTCTTTTTAAATCGTCTAAAATCTTTCTCGTTCTTATATTATCTTTTTTCATCCGTTCTAGTTCCCGTTCTTCTTTCTCATCTGTATATATATCCCGTCTCTTTAATAAAAAATTTGGATATTCTATCCTATCTACTTTATCTAATAATCTTACTTTTTCTAATGGAATATACATTTTCCTCTCATTCATAGTCATTTTATACCCTGTCTCTACTTTTGGAACCAATGTTATATCCCAATTCTTTACTATCATATGGTCCTTCATTATTTCTCCATTTGCTAATAAATCGTAATCTATTTTACTATAACTATTATTTATTATTATCCTATCTATCTTCTCTCTTACATATTTATAATATGTTGGTTCTTTTACACTTATTTTTTTCGGAATATTTAAACTATCACCCATTAATGTTTTTATTCTTATATCCATCATACTATCACAAATAAAAAAAAAAAAATAATTTATTTTTTATTTTACGCCACATTCAAATCTAATCCAGTGACTTTAGATCACCATCATGTTCCGACATAAACTCTTTAATCTGTTCTACCAACCCAAAAATTTGCTCCCATTCATTCTTGTAGAATGTGATTGGAAACCTACGAATGTTATTTACTTGCACCGCACCCTTCGTGGATACCTTGATTTCTGGAACCTTCTCCTTTAGTTGCGCTCTAGTCGCCTTTCGCTTTTCGTCCTTATAGGCTTGTTCCATCTCAGCAAGTTTCACCAGAAGTTCTTCCTTGCTCAGCATCTGTGGCTCAACACTACCTTCTACTACCGTCCCATCCATTCCACCACGAAGCCGCAGCACTAGGTGAAGTGTTGACTCCTTCTGGATGTTATAGTCTGAAAGAGTCCTACCATCTTCCAGCTGTTTCCCCGCGAAAATCAGCCGTTGCTGGTCTGGTGGAATCCCCTCCTTGTCCTGAATCTTAGCCTTCACGTTCTCTACTGTATCCGATGGTTCAACGTCCATCGTGAT
>JGI24005J15628_10001895_pt1 | contig 10936 bp, 6 predicted proteins | sample LinPmetageLP40_FD_15628 | JGI IMG/M metagenome (IMG submission 15628) | reverse complement strand
ATCTGAGGCACTATTAAATGCTGCCATACCACCGTAACCTACAGTGTTTAACCAAGATGTTCTTGGGGCAGCAACTAAACCTTTAATGTATTGGGACTGTGCGTGACCGAAGCCACCTGCGCCACCTTTTATAATTCTCATTAGTAAGTTATTATTTGTAGGTTGAAATTCTTGTGCTACTATATCTGTAGCTTTTGCATCAGGGTCTAACCATGCACCCTTTAAACGAAGTCCACTCTCTACTTGTGAAGCTATATTTAATTGACCACCACCCTCACTAAATGATGCACCTATCAGACGGAAGCCTTCATCTAAATCTGCATCCTCAAAACCTTTACTTCTTTTTAATGAGCCTTCATACAATTTGTTAATCTCTGATCTTAATTCAGGAGGTAAAATATTTATAGTATCTATTAACCAGTTAGTAGTACCGTCCTTTATCTTTTCCCCTTTGCTATTTACTAAGTTAGTACGTATACCTTCATAATTTATACCCCACTTATTAAATAAAGAAACGACACCTTCTACTCCTTCTTCTTTGTTACCTAGTAGAAGAAGCTTCATCATATCAGATTGTTCTGGTTGTCCTATAGGAGTACCCTTTTCCCTAAATAACTTTAGAGCTGCATCTTCTACTTTTTCTCTTAGTGAAGTTTGCTTTTGTACGTTGTCTTTTAGATCATCTAAAAAACTTGTCATGTCTACTGCTTGTAGATCTGCAGGAACAATTCTAGATTGACTTGCTGTTCTAGCTGCGTGTGCTTTTTCTAGTACAAAATTAAATATGTCTCCGTGTATTGCTGCTTCTTCTTTTCTTGCAGTAATGTTGTCTATTTTTTTTAGTGCTTTTAACCTGACAAAATAAGCACCTATCCAAGATGGTGCGCCACCAACTGTAGCATTTAAAATTGTAGAAGCCTGACTCCAATTATAATCTTCATCTAGCATAGATTGAGCGTGTTGGTATAGCGAATCTACACCTACTGCTGCAAGCGAATCCCATGCACCTGTCCTAAACATAGCCTTTTTAGTAGCATTATCTACAATGCCTTTTATAACATTCCCCCTGCCTTGTCTTCCGTTTATTAAATTACCTGATAAAGTATTTCTTATTAGTCTTTGATTTGCTAAATACCCAGCTAACTTTTTGTTAGTAGGCCCTTTTATCTTAGGGTCTTTAGCTATGTTTCTTAAGTTTCTTTTCATCTGTTGTTCTAGTAATTTCTTTGCACCTTTTCTACCTAAAGTTCTAGATATGATAGGGTACATACCTAAAGAAACTAAATTTACAGGGTCAGCTACAACATTAAAAGCGTAGTCCCATGTACCTTCCATCTTTTGTTTGTACTTTTCCATAACAGAAGTTTCAGTAAATCCTTTACCACCAAAATTACCCATGCTATCTCGTAGTTCTTCACCAGCTAAAAAGATTTCTGACTTCTCTTTATCTCCTGAAGCATTCCATACATTCCAGACATGCTTTCCTAAAGCTACACTGTTACCACTAGCAACGCCCCTCCAATACTCTACGTATTCATCTACTACTTCTTCAGGATCTCTTTCATCCCAATCTAGTTCTCCCGACTTAGCTTTCATAAAGTCTANAACTATAGGGTAAAATTGAGGCAGAACTAAATCTTGTTCTTGTATTGATACCCCACCGTCTGCCTTTTTAAAAGCAGAGTCGCCTCCTATCTCAGGTAAACCTAATGGATTTCCTCTACCTACATCATACTGACTAGCATCAGGATTTATACGAGCAGCTCCAGATACTTCTGGGTCTTTATACAAATCGCTTAAGGCTTCTCCTGAAGGACGTTCTATTGTCCCTTCTTGTCGTATATCTTGATACGCTTCAGTAGTTTCAGTACGAGGGTTTGTCTGACCTACAAACTTCTCCCTCAACTCTCTGTCGTAATCAGATTCAGTAAAGTCACCCGGAGTTCTTCTATCTTCTATAGCCATGTAGCGTATGCCTTACCGTGATTGTTTGTTTTTAAACCAAGCATTAAATGCTGATCTAGTTGTACGTGGTAAAAATGTAAATCTATTTGCTGGGTTATCAGTTTGCTCTAAGTTATTTAANTAAACCATATCNTCAATGCTTTCATAAAAAGTATCAATCGTAGGTATAATAGCGTCACCAGAAAGTTGTACATAATTAAATATATTATCATTAAAAATTGAAGTTAACCCAGCTATTCGTTGTTGAAAAGTTACACTTTTATTTTTTGGATCTGTAAGTCTTTTTATTTTAGCTGAATAGTCATTTAATATTGTCCTATCACTTCTAGATAAAGTGGTATCATTATCAGTTATAATAGAATCAACATTAGGTCCTAGAGCAGAAAGATTTTGATAAAAAGAATTAGTAAAAGAGGTTGCTGTTCTAGTATTATCTTCAGGAGAATAGTCTTCTTTTTTAGGTACTCTAATGTTAGCCGCCATACCACCTGTTTCTCTACGTGTTCTGCCAGTACTAATCCTACGTAAGTCTTTGTATGAGTAACCTTCAAACCCATCTGGATCTCTAGGCCCACCGTACCCTAACGCATTAGCAAACATATTTTCTTGTATGTCATCATTAGACTGTCCACTTTTATAAAGACCAAGTCCTTTTCTAATTTGTGAATACAGATCACCTCCACTTTCATCTGTGCTTAACTTTTCTGCTTGTGCTATAATTTTTGATAATTGAGAAGCAGTAGGGTTATTCTTTTTTACATCACTCCACATACTAGCTATTGCTTCGATGTCACCATCAGCGTACAAACCTTGTAGTGCTTCATCAGTAAATCCTGCACCCTTTAAGTTAGCTAGATAGATAGAAGACTTTGAGGCTAGATCTTTCATATCATTTAAACCTTTGATACCATAGGTATCCATCCAATCTTGTCTTCTCTCAGTAGCTTTATAGTTTCTTTCTTTTCTTTTTTCGTAAAGCTTCGCCCACTGTGGCCCTAATCCTGCCATGATACCCATTAGATTGTTCCCCTACTCATTAGTCCTTGAGTTGTTGGCTGCTCGTTACCAGCAAAATCTTTACCGTATTCTGTTTCTTCGGGTGGTTTAAGCATAGGATTAATACCACCGTCAGGTACAACATCATCTTCTCCCATTGATGGTGGTGTAAATTCAAACCCCGGATTCATTGTTTTAACTGGACTGTCTAACATATTTAAACTGTCTCTCATAATTTCTGTACCTTCATCTGAACCACTGCGCTCTTCTTCTTTTAAAGACTTACGTATTAAAGCAGATAAAATCTCACGCTTTCTTAGGCTGTCGTCTTCTTTGTTTGGTTCTTCTCCTGTAGTATAATTTATACCTGCTTCATCACCTATAGTTTTTAACATGTTAGTTATTACATTCTTCTTACTTAGTATAAGACTTATATCTATACTGTGTATACCTGCCATCTGAGAAGTAGTTAACAAAGTTTTAGCTAGAGTTGAAATAGGAAATCCTAACTCAAGAAGTATCATTATGTTATCAACTACTTCAGGGCTACTTAATCTCTCAGTGTAATACTCTACAACATCTTCAGGATCTGAGTACTCTTGAGGTCCTTCATAAGGATATAAACCTTCTTCAGAAGTTAAGCTACTGCCGGGTACAGCACGTTCAAATGTTTCTATAGGATCATTCTTTTTCAAGTACTCTTCAGTTTTTAATTCCATTATTTATTATCCATCTACTTATTAATTATACTATTCAGGAACTTCGCTGAGGGTAGGTCCTATTTTTAAAATGTCACCTGCTTTACCTATACCCTTTATACTACTCTTGAGCGCACCCTCTACCATAGAGTATTCGTTAATCTCTTGATTAGCCATGCCGTACACAGCCATTCGAGCTGCTTCTTCAAAGTGTTCGGGATCGGTGTGTCCTTCTCGTCGTAGTTTTTCTCTTAGTAGTCTACCAAAAACATTATTTTCTATGTCTATACTACTTTCATTTAAATCTTCTTTTTCTCTTTCTACACGCCCTTCTCTAGCAAACAGGTCAACAAACTTTCCAATTAAATCAAACTTGTTTAAGTTGTCAGTTTTTCTACGATTCATAATAGCTGATGATACTTGTTTACCTAAGTCTTCAAAGTCTAATGACTTTAAAGCTGCACCAAATTTTTTCTTAGGAGACATGAGACCTCCCATTAATACATGACGTAGTGTATCTTCATACCTGTCATCTAACTTGTTAGCTTTTGCAAACTCACGGGCTACAGTTATAGCTCTTTCTCCTTCATCCATAGTTCCTAAAGCTGTTGCGCCTATAGCGTCTATTGTCTGCCCTTTAAAAGTAGGGTTACGTATGCTCTTTCTTTTTTCTGCTGCAGCTTTAGAAGATTCAGTAAAAGAGTTAGACCACCAATCCATAACTTGATCTAAGTATTCTGGTTCTTTTTTGGATTCAAAGTCTCCTATAATTTCACGCATCTCACTTTCACTAAGTGATACAGAATTGTTAGAAGATCCTTGATTAGCTCTAGGAATAATAAATCCTTTGTTTGTATCAGGTAAAGATGCAACTTCTATTTCTCCGTTTAATCCTAAACCGTTTGCTTTATTTTCATACAAACTATCAGTGTCTACTTTTTTATTTACTTCTTGAAAAAACGTCATTGCTTATCCTCTATTATTTTTTTCTTGTTCCAAAAATACTACCTACTACACCATCTAGTATAGTACCAAGGAAAGCACCCTTACCTATATCATCTTGTAGCCTTTCTTTTGCTCCGCTATCTAGTTCTTGGAGAGCAACTTGTAACGCTCTATCTGACGCAGATTCAGAACTCTTAAAAGCAAAGCCCATCAAGTCTCTTTCTCTTTGCCATAGCTGATCTATTGCTGTACTTGTTAAGTCGTTTATGCTTTTTGCGTACTGCATATTAGCTTCATTTTGTGCAGCAGTATCTATAGTAGCAATATTCTGTCTCCACTTTGTATTAGCTTGTGCAATTACCAGACGATTAGTAGCGTTAAATTGATCTCTTTGATTTTCTATTTCTTTATTAAATCTTTTAATTGTGTTAACTTGTCCTGCATCAAATTGAGACATCGCATTAGTTTGTGTAGCGTTAAACTGCTGTGCTTGACTAACTAAACTAGCAAAGAATTGTTGTGTTTGATTTTCAGAAGCTGCATTAATTTGACTTGTTACATTAGCTGCTGCTTGATCTGTAAACAAAGACTGCATTATCTGTTGTTGTTTAAACATAGTTGTTTGTTGTGCGTTACCTAAATTTTGCATATCCATTTGCATAAAGTTCTGTGCATTTTGTACTGCAGCTTGCTGTCTGTTATTTAAGTTTGACATTTCAAGATTAGAAAGTGCCGCAGCTTCAGCCATAACTACAGCTTGTGAGTTACTTAAGTTAGCTAAGTTCATTGTGTTAGCAATCTTACTATTCTCTAACGCAACCTGTTGATCTGCAGTAAAGTTCATGTTAGCTATGTCACCAATACGAGCAGAGTTTTGTACACGAGCTTGGAACTCTTGTGTAAACTCCATCCCCATAAAGTTAGCACGTTGTTCTGCTGCAAGCATAGCACGTTGCTGTCTNTTNGACAAGTTCTGTGCTTCAAATTGTGCAGTTACTTGTGCGTCAGCTTGAGCTATAGGTAGTGCAGNTTCCATAGTTGCTTGTATNATAGCTTGTCCTGCCATGCTTGATGCACCTAAGCCTCTAGCTGCCATCGCTGCGTTAGCTGCTCGCATAGCTCCTGCTGCCCACACGGGTGACTTGCCATCTGCAAAGTCATCCATAAGAGTAGCGAGTTGTCCTTGTACGGTAGCTTTAACTGAGGGTAGTGCAGTTGCAGCTTGTACTTGCTCTGTAAATGCAGCAGCAGTAGTTGCATCAGCAACTCCAGTGACTAGTTCCCCTGCTTCTATCTTACGTTGAACAGGATTAGTCATAAGAGTTGCTGTACCTTGTTCGGCTTTTAAAGTAGAAACAGCAGAGGTTTCATCTGTTGCGGCTGTAACTTGAGAGTCAGCACCAACTGTACCTGTAGCTGAAGTCATGGTGCTTGCCGCTGCAGCTACTGAAGGTGCTACATTAGAAGTAGACATTACACCTTTTGGTCCTTCGACTGCAGGTGCAGTAGCTGTAGCTACACCAGTAGCTCCCGGTATAGCTACACTAGGATCAGTGCTTGAGACTTCTCCTGTTCCTGCTGCTATAGTAGTGTCAGGACCAGAGGGTGTACTTACTACATTTCCCGGTGTTATAACTTTAGATGGGTCACCATACACGTTAGCCATAGTAGTAGCTTGATCTTCTGCTAGTTTTTGAACGGCAGTTCTTGTGTCTGCTTCTGGAGTTGCAGCAGGGTCAGCAGTTTGTCCGGCTTGTGCTTGGTATGGGGGGGTAGCCATAGTAGTATCTCCATTTGGTTCTATTGGTGCTACTTCTAGTAGTCCTTGAGAGTCAGCAAATTCTTTCTGTCTTTCATTATCGGCAGCTATTAAGGGTCTTTTTTGTTCAGTAGTTAAAATAATACTTTTACCATTTAACTTCATACGGTAAAAAATACCCATGCCTCCTCGCATAGATACGGCCTCAATTTTTACTTGTTCTAACTCTGCAGGAGTAAGAGTACGCCCATCTATCATGTCCCCACTGTCAACTCTTTTTTGTAAATCAGGGCTTAAAGGGCGGTCTATAGGTGTACCTAAAGTTCCATCTACTTGTGGGCGTGGATCTGGGTTTTTTGTTATATTAGATAAATTCTGACCCGGTGTCCATGTTTGAGAAGGATTAGGCTTGACAACATCAGGCTTTGCATACAAATCAGAACGACCAATAGAGTCTAGGTATCTATGAAAATCTGCTCTCTCTGCTAGTGAACCTCCTGAAATTTCCATACCATCATAGTAACCACTCCAAGGTTTCTCTCCCGGCTTTGGCCTGTAATCTCCTTTTTGGGTATGAAAGTCAGATTTAAAATAACCTTGTAAAATAGGATCTTGACCTGTACCCGTGTCCCAAGCAGCAATAGATCCACCAACAAGGCCGGGAGTAGGTGGCCCATCTGTCCGTGGTGGAGAAATAATACTAGATCGTGGTGGTAGATCAATTACTTTACGTGGTGTTAAAAACTCTTGGGCTTCATCAGGAAACGCAGCACGAGTTGCCCTATCTTTTAACTCATACAATCTTTTATAGTCAGCTTGCGTAGCTGTACCCGGAGACATACCACCAAATTCTTCAAGGCTTTTTCTAAATCTTCCAGATATGTCTTGATACATTTTTCCAGAAAAACCTGCATCTTGTGCGCCAGTTTCTTGAAAGCTTGTCCAAAAGCTTGGGTTAGGTACGTAAGGCTGTGAAAGCATATCTTTACTGTATGAGTTTATTTTTGCATTTCTTTCAGTTTGTTTTTGTTGTGGTACTTGATTTGTTGTTGCATCATATCTTGTAGCATCTTCTCCTATCTTAGGGTCAACCATGTATTGACCAGCACCTGTTCCGTCATACGTTTCACCAGTTACAGGGTTAGTGTATGTTCTCATTACAGTAGCGTATTTACCCATAGGATCAAAGTCAGGATTAGCAACCATCCAATCGGGTACATTAGCTGGTCTTTTACTGGGCGGTAGTGGTGGTAGTGGTGGTGCATTGTTGTACATATTAGGTGCAAGAGGATTCGTAAGACCACCCGGTAAGGTTGCTTGTGGCTCATTTATTTTTGGTGCTGGCTCATACACTCCACCTGTTTCGGGAGGTCTAGGTTGAACAGGAGCTGGAGCAACAGGAGGAGTTGGAGGCTGTTGTTGTGCGGCAAGTCTTGCATCATCAGCAGCTTTTTTAGCAGCAGCAGCAGCTTTTTGTTGTGCTATTTCAGAATCTGTATCAGCATCTTGGTTAAAACCGTCACCACCTTGGGCATAACCTCTAACTGGTTGTTGTCGCATTCTATCTTCAGGTTGAGCAAACCTTTGTTGCATCTTATTAGCTGTAGCATCTTGTTGATCAACTGCAAACTCAGAGAACTCAGGGTTGTCCTTCATTCTGTTCTTAACTCGTGGATCACCTAATTCATCAGGAGCAAAGAGGTAGCCCCCCTTAGCTACACCTATCGTATCTCCAGTTTTTATAGGCATCTTTCCAGCTCTCATACTCTTAAAAGCTTTAGCCATTATAGTTAATTTTGTTTTTTGTTCAGGTGATAGTCGAACAGATGCCTCCTCCAAAGGACCATTATAACCTACATGACGCATCAACGCTGCTTCTTGAGCAGGAGTTATCTCAGGTTTTCTTAAATTAGGATCTATGGTAGTAAAAGCCATTCTTAAATGTCCTTAATCTTTTGACGCTATACGCTCTACGTGTGTACGTATTGCTTTGATGTTTTCATCTATTCGTGCAAGAGCTACTGCCTGTCCTTGGACTGCAAGCTCTAGCTTTTCTGTTCGTATTTCTATTTTTACTATACTCATAGAGTTAGCTTCTATACTAGATTGCATCTGCGATACAGTCCACACGATAGCGGCTGCTTGTATTACGAGTGCTAGTATAAGTGACACAGGTACGGACTTACTAAGATGCCAGCTATTGTTTTGTTCTTTACTCATTTTCCACTATCATCCCAATGTAAATGCATAGCTCGTTTATACTCTTCATCCCATCTAGCCCAGCACCAAGGGTGTTGTACACCTTCGTCATCTTGCCACTCCTTACCTTCTTTAATAACTCTTTTAGCTTTATATATCCAAGGCATATTATGTCTCCTCACCTAGCGTTAGCATATTTAAATGGTTGTTCGGCAAATGCCATGTATATTGTTGCAGAGTCATCATTAAAAGTTACATTATTTGTACGAAGTTTGAAACCATTGCTTAATAAATCTATTCTACGAGATGCTTGATTTTCTTCAGCAATAGCCTCTGCTGGATATAAAACAGCGTTTGACTCATTGAATCCATCTCGTTTGGAATCATAAATACCCCAATCTCCTGCCGCTACTTTTTTAATCAGAATAAAAGCTGGCCTAAACCCTGTGTACACAAACGTGCCATCATCATTTTCATTACCAGTGTATTGCCCAATTTTTTGCATACCATCTACATTAGCAAAACAATACATAACATAGGTGTCACTACTTCCGTTTACAGAATTATGAGTACCAATAGTCACAACTGTAGAAGAAGGCACAGTATCTCTCCACTGAGCAGTAGTGTCTGCATAAGCTTCGGTTTCGTCTAATAATAGTCTACCTGTAAAAGTGCCTTCACCAACTACCCAGTTTTCAGTGGCATTTCTACGTTTAACTATTACAAGTTTTGGAGCAGAACTAAGTCCATGACCTACAGTGGCGTTGCTTCCTGTGCCTGTATAAGTAGAAATAGAAAAACCACCGTGTGCCGCTACAGAAGTTGCAGTTGTGTTTATTGTTCCATTTGTATTAGAACTACCAGAACCGTTAGCTTTCCAGTTCCACGCTACGTATGTTTTAGTGTTTTGATTTACTCCATTATATGTACCAACTTGAAAACCATCAGTAATAAAATCTTGAATTGCTCCAGTATTTGTGTCTTCAACCGCAGTTGTATTTGAAGACAAAAACTTATTATTGCCACGTACTGAATCTCCTAAGACATGGGAATAATCCTCATTTCTAGCTTTAATCCAAACCCAATCAGGGTCAAATCCTGCTCCTGTAATACTTCTGTTATCTGAGCCATTACCAGTATAAAGCACAGTGTTAAAATAATCTTGAGGAGAACCACCTTTGTTAGGGTCTATTGTTGCAACTGGGTCAGGTAGATTGGCTGTGCATAGAGCTAAGAAGCCTGATGGTGGTGCGTAGTAGAAGTCACCTATGCCATTTTCGTCTGCGTTACCTTGTGCTGTTGCATTTCCTGCAAAACTTGAGTCTTGTCCAAAGTTTGCTACATAGGTAATATTTATCTGGCTACTTGCTTCTGTAATAATTGGCAAATATGTTTGATTTGCTGTCAATGTGTAATTAATAGCACCTTGACTAGATCCATTTTTAAAAAATGTAACTGTATTGTTATCACTATCTACAGCAATACTAACAATATCATTTGCGGCATAGCTTGCGCCATAGTTAGAACCTGAATTTTCAACAGACTTAGTTCCATCTGATCTGTAACGAACATCTAGGCTGGGAGTAACTGCACTACCTACTTGGATACCAATTCTACTGTGATCGCTAATAGTTCCAGATGTAGCTGTAATATGGACTTCCCAGTAGTACTTACCTGTATATGGAATAGGTATTGTACTTACTCCTTGGCTGTTACTACCTGAATTAGTAACTATTTTTAAGTTGCCCTCTGTGTATGTGGCGTTACTTCCACCTGTATCCAAGTTATTAAGCGTAGCAAAGTTATTCGTAGGGCTGTCAGGAACTACATCACTTGCTACTAAATTTACAGGTGTCCAGTGATTATTATTGCCGCTAGTGTCTGCACCTATACCACTTGAATTAGCACTAGTTCCAGTTTGTTTATACTGCAATCTATAGCCATTCGTACCGTAAGTTAATCCAGCAGTATCTTTAGGAATCCATATGTCATTTTTAGTTTCTCCAAAACTGCTTGGGGTTAATTGCGCATTAACAATATAGTGTGTTTCAGCTAAGTATCCTTTAAAATAAGTGTCTGGGCCAGCTTGTGCGCCAATAAACTCAAGAGCAGTACCACCAACTTTGGTAGTAACATTTTGATTCATAATAGTATTACGATAAAAAGAAGTTTCTTGTACTCCATTTATATAAATTTTTACTCTGTTTGAAGCTGTTCCTTGTGTAGTATCTATAGCAACAACTAAATGAAACCACGAACTAACGTCACGGAATTTTCTGTTAGTTACAATATCTGAATTACTACTACCATCGCCTATTAAAACTCTAATGGTATTTCCACCGTTATCATCAGCAGTAAAATAAATACGCCCATA
>JGI24005J15628_10001894_pt1 | contig 10938 bp, 13 predicted proteins | sample LinPmetageLP40_FD_15628 | JGI IMG/M metagenome (IMG submission 15628) | reverse complement strand
ATAAACAGATTGCAGAATATAGTGATATAGTTATAGCATTTATTCCAGATGGAATTGAGTCAAGAGGTACAATGAGTACAGTAGAATATGCTAAAAAAGAAAAAAAATTAGTTAAAATATTAGATTAGTATATACTTATATATGTATATATTAAAGAGGGTTTTATATGAATTACAAATTAACATCAGTAAAGATACTGAAAGAGTTATATAAGAATTTTAAATCAAACACGTTAGATGATGAATTTACATTACAAAAACTAGTAAATCGTTCAATGGATTTATATGTTTTAGATGATAAATATAGAAAAAAAATTCAATCTTACAACAAATTAATACCAAGTGGGAGTAGACTATGAATTTAAGAGATGACTTACTAGAAGCTAGTAGATTAAACTTTAAAGCACAAATTGAAAAACATAGAATTAATGTGGAGAATTTACTAAACAATTCTGTTGGGGTAGGAGAACACCCTGATATTATGGAAACTATTGAAGGTGAATTAGAAAAGATGTCAAGTTATCACGACAAGTTAGAAATGTTAGATTACTTTGATATATCTTTGAACAATAAAAAAATATTAAACGATTAGAGGTTATATGGATAAAAAGAAAATTCTTTTGTTATCAGATGATTTAAGAATGAATAGTGGTGTGGGTACAATGTCTAAAGAATTTGTATTAGGTACAATAGAACACTATGAGTGGGTTCAAATTGGTGGTGCTATAAAACATCCAGATAATGGTAAAATAATTGATATGAATCAAGCTATAAGAGAAGAAACTGGTGTTGAACACTCTTATTTAAAAATATATCCTGTGGATGGTTACGGAAGTCCAGAACAACTAAGACAAATAATGAAAATAGAAAAACCAGATGCTATTATGCATTATACAGACCCGAGATTTTGGACTTGGTTGTATCAAATGGAACACGAGGTTAGACAAGAGATTCCTATTTTTTATTATAACATATGGGATGATTGGCCAGCTCCACAATACAATGAGAATTTCTACGAGTGTTCTGATTTGATTATGAACATATCAAAACAGACAGTAGCTATTGTAAAAGAAGTCGCAAAGAATAAACCAAGAACAGATTGGGATTGTACTTATTTACCTCACGGAGTTAGTGATAAATTTTATCCTATTTCAGTATTTGATGAAGAACACAAACAAGTTGAATCTATGAAACAACAACTTACGGATGATAATATAGAGTTCATAATGTTTTGGAATAATAGAAATATTCGTAGAAAAATGCCTGGAGATATTATATATTCATTTAAAACATTTTGTGATATGTTACCAAAAGAAGAAGCCGACAAATGTTGTTTGTTAATGCATACCGCACCTATAGATGATAATGGAACTGATTTACCTGCAGTTGCTAAAAGTCTTTGTCCTGAATATAAAATATATTTTAGTGACAAAAAAGTAGACTCAAAACAATTAAATCACCTTTATAATATGGCTGACGTAACAGTTAATATGGCGTCTAATGAAGGATTTGGATTGGGTACTTGTGAATCATTGAAGGCAGGAACACCTATTATTGTTAATGTTACAGGTGGTATGCAAGACCAATGTGGATTTAAGTTAAACGGTAAATATTTAACTGCAGATGATTATGATGAAATACAATCATTACACGATGATAGAAAATGGAAAGATAATCCTGAGTTAACTTGTGGTGAATGGGCAAAACCAGTATGGCCTTCTAATAGAGCTTTAGTGGGTTCAATACCAACACCATATATATTTGATGATAGGTGTAGATTTGATGATGTAGCTGATAAACTAAAAGAATGGTATGATATGACACCTGAAAAAAGAAAAGAATGTGGAAAAAAAGGTCACGAGTTTATAATGAGTGACGATTCTATGATGTCAAGTAAAGCTATGTCTGACAACTTTATTAGTCATATGGATAAAGCGTTTGAAAAATGGAAACCAAGAAAAAGATATAGTGTCTTTAAGGCATAGGAGTTATAATGAGTAATAGACCAGTATGCGTAGTTACGGCACCAGTTGCCACACGAAGTGGATATGGTGCACATAGTAGAGATATATGTAGAGCATTAATTAAATTGGATAAATATGATGTAAAAATATGGGGAGTCCGTTGGGGAAATACACCAATGAATGCATTAAATCAAGATGACCCAAATGACAAAATAATTATAGAAAGACTTTTAGATAATCCACAATTGGATACACAACCAGAAATACATATTCATATTACAGTTCCAAATGAATTTTCACCGTTCGGTAAATACAATATTGGTATAACAGCTGGTTTAGAAATGACAGTATGTCCACCTTCTTGGATTGAGGGTATGAATAAAATGAATATGAATATTGTACCAGCAACATTTGTAAAAGATTGTATGACATCTGTACAATTTGATAAACTTGAAGAGAATACAGATAGAAAACTTGGTGAAATCAAATATGAAAAACCAATAGAAGTTTTATTTGAAGGAACTGATACAACTATATTTAAAAAGACTAATGAATTTTCAAAAGAACTTCTTGACGAAATGAAAAATGTTGAGGAATCATTTAACTTTTTATTTGTAGGTCATTGGTTACAAGGTGGTTTAGGTAAAGATAGAAAAGATACTGGTATGTTAGTAAAAGTTTTTCTTGAAACTTTTAAGAATATGAAAAACAAACCAGGTCTTATAATGAAAACAAGCGGTGCTACACTTTCTATTTTGGATAGAGAAGAAATATTAGACAAAATAAAAAGTATTAAAGATGGTGTACAAGGAGAATTACCTAATATTTATCTAATACACGGAGATTTTGATGATAGTGAAATAAATCAACTTTATAATCATCCAAAAGTTAAAGCTCATATAAATTTAACACACGGTGAAGGATTTGGTAGACCACTACTTGAAGCTAGTATATCACAAAAACCTGTTATAGCTCCAAATTGGAGTGGTCACACAGATTTTTTACATAAAGATTTAGCTGTATTACTAAGTGGTGAATTACAGAATGTAGAAAAAGGTTCAGTACCTGATGAATTTTTTATGGATGGTGCACAATGGTATACTGTAAATTATCAACAAACCTCAGCTATAATGAAAAATGTGTATAAAAGTTACAAAAAATATACACTTAATGCTAAAAAACTTGGTATGGTAAATAAGTCTAAGTTTTCATTAGATGCTATGACACGAAAGTTAGATAAAATATTAGATAAATATATACCTGATTTTCCAAAAGAAGTTCAGTTAGAGTTACCTAAACTTAAAAAAGTAAATTCAAATGTAACTCCAAAAATTAAGTTACCAAAATTAAAGAAAGTATAATATGGAAAGAGTAATTAATTGTCCTGTATGTTATGATACAAATCAATGTTTTGAAGAAATGCAAAAAGAATACAGTTCTTACTTGTGTTTTCATTGCGGATTTATGAGTGATTCTCGCTATGAAATAGATAGTTTACAATTAATAGAGAACTTAAAAAAATCACCAAAACTAGTTAGAGAGGCTAAATTTGAGGATAAAGCTAGAAACATTGTATGGTTTCCATCAGTAATTAATATGGGTGAACTAGGTATGATTTTTCCAGAAGGAACTGCTAAAAAATATGTTTGGAAGTATGCAAAAATTGTTCCTATTCCTAAAGAAGAAGCTGCAAAGTATGATAATTATGATAGAAGACTTGATGTTGAAAACGCTATGGAGTTTGGTCAATATGAGTTTATAAAAGCTTGTGAAGAAATGGGAATAACACGAAATATGAAACAAAATGTCTAAACAGATTTATAGTTGGGGTAAAGTAAAAGCTGGAGATATTATATCTTTTAGGTATCAATCTTTAGATTCTGAATACTCCCTCACTACTTTATTAGTTTTAAATCCAAAACTAAAATATATAAAAAAATCTGGAGAGCGAAACACTCATTTGGTTGGACTAAAACTTGAAGAACGTTTTGTAATACCAACAATAAGAAGTAAACCATTACTCGTAGCACTTTTATTAAAAACTGGTACTGTAGAAGTTATTGATGAATCAAGTGGTATTTTTAGAGTAGAAATTTCTGGAGTTACTCCACAAGGAGCTCCAAGAACTACATATAAAAAACTAAAAACTATAATACAAAAAAATTCATTATACAGAACATATGATTATAAACAAGCTAGAAAATCACCTATATTTTTAGAACCAATAAAATTACCAAATAAATTCGTAGAGGTGTTAGTTGAAAATTAGTTATGGGATTACAGTACACAATGAAGCAGATGAATTAAATAAGTTATTAGAAATATTAATCCATAAAACAGACCCTGAAGATGAGATAATTATTTGTGTTGATGGTAATGATGAAAAAGTACAAGAAGTTATAACGAGTTGGGTTCAACAATACGCAAGTGATGATGTAGATAAAATAAAAGATATCATAGTATATAACAGAAAACTTGATGGTAATTTTGCATCACAAAAAAATTCGGTTATAGAACATTCAACTGGTGATTATATCTTTCACATAGATGCAGATGAATATCCACACGAAACATTATTAGAACAACTTAAACAAATAATAGAAATGAATGGTGGTGTTGATTTAATCTGGATACCCCGTGTAAATACAGTTGAGGGTATGACACAAGAACACATTCAAAAATGGGGATGGAGAGTTACAGAGAATAATTGGGTAAATTACCCTGACTATCAAAGTCGTGTGTTTCGTAGAGATAAAAGTATAAGATGGAAAAGACCTTTACACGAATTAATAGATGGTTGTAAAACATACGCACACCTACCACCAATGGAATATTTAAGTTTGTATCACCCAAAAACAATACAAAAACAAGAACAACAAAATATGTTTTATATGAATAACTTTAAAAGAGAGTTATTAGTACGAGGTGGTGAGTGATAAAAATTAAATTTGGTGAATATTTAACCAACCATCGAAATGAGACAACTTATAGACCATTTGGTATGGCTAAACATACGTTTAGAGATGTTGGTATAGAAATGGATACAAAATCTGATGACTATGATTATTTATTTGTAGCACAATCTAGTATTTCAGACAAAAGTTTACCACTAAAAGAATCTGTAGAAAAAGGTTTAGAGTTTGTATCTAAAATTACAGGTGACTATATGATTGTAGATGGTCAAGACTCTACTTCACTTATAGGAACAATAGATGTATTTAGAGAATCAAACGCTTTATTATTTTTAAAAAATACATACTTAAAAGATTTTGATTTATATAAAAAAGGATGGGTTAACGGTAGAATGTATTGGGGTGAGGGTGAGTATTCAGTACCAGATATTGATGAACTAAAACCTAGAATGAAACTTACTGGTTTCAATTGGTGTCATCCAACACTTTGTGTAAATTTAGATAAAGAAAGACTTATGCCAAAGTGGAGATATAACTTTCCAGAAAAAGAATATGATATATCTTGTATGTTTGGATATCCAACACTAAAACCTGTATATGAACACGGACTATGTCAAACGGATTACTATGACTTACATAGAAAAAATTTATTTGATACATTGGGTGATAAGTATAATGTAGCTGGTTTAGTAAATGGAGAAAAAATACCAATACAAAAATATTATAGAAAAATGATGATGTCAAAAATTATATTAGCTCCATTAGGTTATGGTGAACTAGCTCCAAGAGATGTGGAAGCTACAATATTTGAGTGTGTTTTGATGAAACCAGATGTTAGTCACATATTAACAGAACCATTTATATACGAAGATGATGAAACTTATATATCTGTAAAGTATGATTGGTCTAATTTAGAAGAGAAAGTAGACTATGTACTTTCTGATTGGAAAAATATACAAGAACGAATTGTTCATAATACTAGAAAAAAATATGAAGAAAAATATCATATAAATAATTTTGTATTACATTTTTATAATATACTAAAAGACTTGGGAGATGTTACTTCAGAATGAAATTTGCACTAGTAATTGATAGTATAGGAGATGGTAAGACAGAATCTTTTTATGTTAAAAATAACGAAGCTTTTAACTTTAAAACTAACGAACCATATTCACCTGAGAGTTCATTAAATAGTAAGTGTTTTATAAGCACTTATAATTATCCTTGGCTATTTGAAGAGGGTTATTTTCTAAATTGGTCTGACTTCAAATACGATTTACCTGATATAGATTTAGATTTAATTTTTGTAGTAAGAGAACGTAGTCTAGCTAGAACTGATGGATTTTATGATGGTTGGTGTGAAGTAGAAAATCTCAGAAATAAATACCCTAATGCTAAAGTAGTAGCATTTTTAAAAGAAATATGGGTTGGTGTTGAGTATGATTATACTGACCCAAGACATCTAGCAAGAATAGATTTTTTAAATGAATGTGATACCGTGTTGATGAATAGACCAGAAGATAAAATTGGAATATTTAAACACCTACAAGACTATGTAGACAAACCTTTTAATTTTGTAGCTCAACCACATAATATGAAATACTTTTATGATAATTTTTATAAACCTAAAGATTTAGTTATATGGGCATATCTACCAACTCATCCACCTAGAAGAGCTAATACTTATCAGTTTGCGTATGATATGTCTAAGAAATTTAAAATTCCTGCTATTTCTAAACAAAATGATTTACATTTACCATTAGAAACATTTATTAAAAGTTGGTCACCGTGTCTGTTTCATTTTAATTTAGACCCAATTGATTACTATCCTGGAAAACAAGCCGTACATACAGCTAGTGTAGGAACTATAAACATTGGTGGTGTCAACGATAATCATTTTTCATTATACCCAGAAACTGCTACTTGTGATACTAAAATTTTAGAAGAAAGACTTACTGAATATATAGAGGATGAGAACAAACGAAATGAAGTTATAACTCAAGCTTGGGATAAGGTAAATGAAGTCTTTAGTTTTTCTTCTGTACGAAAACAAATACAGAATATTAAATTTTAATCTGGGAAAAAACGTATATACTTATATACAGTAACATAAAGGAAATAATATGGAAAAGAAAATACTAGTAACGGGTGGAACTGGTATGGTTGGTAAATACTTACAAGATATATTACCAGCTGACCCTAATACTATATACATCGGTTCTAAAGATTGTGATTTAACTGACAGTAGTCAAGTTGATAAAATGTGGGATAAAGTAAGACCAACTAATGTTATACATCTGGGAGCTAAAGTTGGTGGAATAATAGAAAATCTTGCAAGTCCAGCTGATTTTTATAATCAAAATACTCTATTAAATACAAATGTTTTGATGATGTCAAAGAAATATAATGTAGAAAGATTTACAGCCATACTTAGTACTTGTATGTACCCAGATGTNGTTGAAAATTATCCAATGACAGAAAATGATTTACACCTAGGCCCCCCAGCTAATGCTAATTTTAGTTATGGATTCACGAAGNGGTCTTTATCAGTTGGTATAAATGCATATAATATACAATATAAAACAAAATATAACTATCTTGTACCGTGTAATTTATATGGTGAATATGACCACTTTGATGACCCAGAAAAGTGTCACTTTATTACTGCTCTGATACGAAAAATAATTGATTCAGAAAACGCTGGAAGAGATACAATAACTTTATTTGGTACAGGTGCTCCATTACGACAATTTATGCACGCTAGTGACTTAGCTAGAACTATAAAGTTAGTAATTGAAAGAGATATTACGGAAAGTTTTAATGTTGCTACACCTGAAGAAAACACAATAAAAGATATGGCAACTATTACATTAGATGCACTAAATAAAAAATTGGGTGTCATATTTGATACAGATAAACCAGATGGTCAAATTAGAAAAACTGTTAGTTCTGATAAAATGGAATCCATACTTGGTGATTTTGAATTTACAAAATTAAAAGATGGTGTATTAAAAGTTTATAATAAGGTAATAGAAAAATATGGAAAATAAAATATTCTGGCCTTTAATGAAGGATTGTATAACACAAGACGATAAGAAAGAATTAGTAAATTTTATCAATACGTCTAATAGATTTACAAATGGTATAAAGGTAAAAGAGTTTGAAAAAAAATGGAGTGAGTGGTTAGGTGTTGATTATTCTTTATTTGTGTCATCTGGTAGTACAGCTAATTTACTTTTATTATCGGCTATAATATCAAAGTATAATCTAAAAAGAGGTGATAAGGTGTTAGTACCAGCTATGACTTGGGTAACTAATATAGCACCTATTATACAGTTGGGATTAGAACCTATATTTTGTGATACAGAACCAGATACATTTAGTTTCAATACTGAACATTTACAACAGCTAGCTAAAAAACATAAAGATATAAAAGTTGTTTTTGTGACACACCTATTTGGTATTCCTGCACAAATTAATAAATTTAAAAAAATCATACCAGATGCTATATACATTGAAGATTGTTGTGAATCACACGGAGCTTTAATTGACGGAGAGAAAGTAGGAACTAAAACAGAAGCTTCTACATTTAGTTCATATTTTGGTCACCATATGACTACAGTTGAGGGTGGATTCATTAGTACAAACGATAAGACTTTATATGAGTTAATGAGAGCTAAAAGAAGTCACGGTTTAGCTAGAGAATGTTCTCCAGAAGTATTTGAAGAATATAAAATAAAATATCCAGAAGTAGATAGTAGATTTTTATTTGTTACTGATGGTTTTAATGTTAGAAACACAGAGTTTGGTGCTGTACTTGGTTTATCCCAATTGACTAGATTAGATTCTATAATAGAAAGACGAAGAGAAGTTTGTGATAGGTTTGTTTCTATATTACAAAAGTATCCTACTGAGTTTTACATACCTAATTTTGAAGGTAATAGTAGTTTTTCTTTACCATTTATTTTAAACACTCAAGATTTACGAATTAAACTTCAAAATTATTTAGAAGAAAATGGAATTGAAACAAGACCATTGTGTAGTGGAAATTTATTAAGACAACCATTTTTAGAAGATTATGAGTTAGATTTTGATGGTGAACCTGGCGTAGATTATCTACACTTTAATGGATTTTTTATTGGTAATAATCATTTGGTAACTGATGAAGATTTAGATAAATTAGAGGAATTACTAGGTGAATATTTCAGAATACTATAAATATTATTTAACACTTCACGAAAATCCTAAGTGTAAATTATTACATTTTATAGGACAATGGGTTACAATATTATTTACCACATTTATATTATATAATTGGTATTGGTATTTTATACCAATAATACCGTTAGTGATTTATCCATTTGCTTGGAGTGGACATTATTTTTTTGAAAAGAATGAACCAGCTGCATTTCATAATCCAATTTATGCTAAGTTGTCAGATTGGTTAATGTTTAAAGATATTATTCTTGGGAGATTGAAAATATGGTAAAGAAGATTTTAGTTACAGGTGGAGCTGGATATATAGGTACTTCATTAGTTCCTAAACTTTTGGATTTAGGACACGAAGTTACAGTTTTTGATAACTTAATGGTGGGTGGTAATCAACTATTACCATTCTTTAAATATAAAAATTTTAATTTTATTAAAGGTGATATTAGAAATCTTAAAGAATTAAAAGAATCTGTAAAAGGTAATGATATAATTGTTCATCTAGCCGCTCTTGTTGGATTCCCAGTATGTAGAATGAATCCAGATTTAGCTAAAGAAACTAATGTTCAAGGTACTATTAATTTAATAAAAGCGTGTGACAAGAATCAAATTATTTTCTATGGTTCTACTGGTAGTAACTATGGAGCTGTCAAAGATATTTGTACTGAAAGTACACCACTACATCCTTTAAGTCTTTATGGGGAAACAAAAACAAAAGCTGAAAAGTTACTTATGAAGAGAGGTAATACTATAGCGTACAGATTCGCTACAGCGTTTGGTGTGTCTCCTCGTTTGAGATTAGATTTACTTGTTAATGACTTTACATATAAATGTATAAAGGATGGATATTTAGTTGTTTACGAAAAAAATTATATGAGAACATTCATTCACGTATCTGATATAGCCAAATGTTTTGTTTTTGGAATTAAAAATATGAATAGAATGGTTAACAATGTTTTTAATGTTGGTAATGACTTAATGAATCATAGTAAAGAAGACGTGTGTGATATGATTGGTAAAAAAACAGGTGCTTTTATACATTATGAGGAGATAGGTGAAGATGCAGATAAAAGAAATTATGTGGTTAGTTACGATAAAATAAAAAAATTAGGTTTTGAAACTTCAATAACTGTTGAAACTGGTATTGATGAAGTAATAAAAGCACTAAAAGTAACAGAATTTAAAAATCAGTATTCAAATGCAAAATATTATTAAAGATAAAATATCATTCGTGGGTCTTGGAAAGTTAGGACTTCCACTATCTACCACTTTTGCTAAAAATAGAGTGAATGTTGTTGGTATAGATACACAACAAACATTAGTGGATAAATTAAATAATGGAGAACTACCATTTTTTGAAGAGGGGTTAGAAGAAAATTTAAAATTATCTCGTGACAACATAGAATATAAATCAAGTTACAATGGAATAGTAAATGATACTGATATTACTATAATATTAGTGAATACACAAATAGGAAAAACTTATTCATCTGTGAATGTTAAGTATGTAATTCAAGATATATGTAATGAATTAAAAGATTCAGATAAACCATATCATTTATTCATACTAAGTAGTACTGTTATGCCAGGAGATACACAAGATATTTTTATACCAATGATAGAAAAACTTACAAATAGAAAATTAAACGAGGGGTTTGGATTTTCATATGTACCAGATATAGTTAAATTAGGTTCAGTAATAAAAGACTTTGAAAATCCTGATGTGGTTATGATTGGAAGTAGTGATGATTATAGTGGTAAAATTACAAGAGAATTATATGAAAATATTCCTACCAATAATCCACCAATACTACAGATGTCATTATTAGAAACAGAAATATCTAAATTTAGTTT
>JGI24005J15628_10001891_pt1 | contig 10959 bp, 10 predicted proteins | sample LinPmetageLP40_FD_15628 | JGI IMG/M metagenome (IMG submission 15628) | reverse complement strand
ACAGGCTCTTTGCTTGATTCCAGTAAATTATTATCTACATCACGAATTTCATAACTCATTGTGACAACTGTATTCATAGAAATTTTCATTATTTTTACCTTTTATATTTCGAGTTATTAAATATTAAGATTGCACTTCAATTGTTCTCTTTGACAAGGGGTAAGTCTTTATTGGTTTTTGTATTCTTGTGGTTCTAAAATGGTATTTTTCGCTATTTTAGCATTTTTTGGAAAATCTTTACTATAGTGCAAACCTCGACTTTCTTTTCTTTCTATTGAAGAAAGAACAATCAATTCAGCAACTTGCAATAAATTTCTTAACTCAATGAGGTTAGAGGAAATCTTAAAGTTCTTATAAAATTCACCAACCTCATCCCTCAACATATTAATGCGATGCAGCGCTCTAGATAATCGCTTGTTGGTCCTAACAATCCCGACATAATTCCACATAAACCTTCTTAATTCATTCCAAGTGTGTGTAATCAAAACTTCTTCATCAGCATCTGTCACACGACTTTCATCCCATTTTGGTAGTGAGTAATCATGTGTGAAATCATTATTTAAAATAGATGATGATGCAGTTGAAGAAAAAACTAAACATTCTAATAACGAGTTACTTGCCAAGCGGTTTGCCCCGTGAAGACCTGTACAAGAAACTTCACCAATGGCATAAAGCTGATTAATATTTGTTTTTCCTGCACGGTCAGTCATTATTCCACCACAAGTATAATGAGCGGCTGGAACAACAGGGATTGGTTCTTTGGTTATATCAATACCTCGATCTAAACAGCGCTTATAAATCATCGGAAACCTTTTTTGGATAAAGTCCGTGGGTTTATGGCTAATATTTAAGTACACACATTCCAATCCCTTTTGTTTCATTTCATAATCAATTGCTCGTGCAACGACATCACGAGGTGCCAAATCACCCCTGTCATCATATTTTTCCATGAATGTTTCGCCACCTGGAAGCACTAACTTTGCTCCTTCTCCCCTTAAAGTTTCAGAGATAAGAAAGGATCTATCTTTTTCATCAAACAGGCAGGTGGGGTGAAATTGAACAAATTCCATATTTGCCACCTTGCATCCTGCGCGCCAACCCATTGCTATACCATCACCTGTGCTGACATCAGGGTTGGTGGTATAGAGATAAACTTTACTTGCGCCACCTGTTGCCAGAACAATATTATTTGACGTAAATGTTTCAACGTGATTATTTTGATTATTTAAGACGTAAGCCCCAAGGCAGGTATTTGTCTTCATATCAATTTTCATTTTGTCTGATGTGATGATATCCACGGCGATATGGTGCTCTAGAACGGTGATATTAGGATGAGATAAAATTCTCTTAATTAAGTGCTCCTGGATTGCTTTGCCTGTGGTATCGGCAACATGAGCAATCCTCATCTGGGAGTGACCCCCCTCACGAGTGAGATGTAAATCATCACTTTGTTTATTTTTTGTAAAATTAACGCCGAGGTTCATGAGCCAATCTAGGGCGTCTTCACTGCTACTAGCAACGAATTCTGTGATGGCCTCATCGCACAGTCCAGCGCCAGCATTCTTAGTATCGTTAATGTGTGAGTAAATAGGATCTTCGGTTGATATGGCCGCAGCAACACCACCTTGCGCCCAATGGCTAGAACTTTCGGTCAATTCTGTTTTGCAAACAATGCCAATACGCTTATGATCAGCTAACTTTAAAGCGGTGGCTAAGCCTGCTAGACCACTACCAATAATTAATACGTCAAAATTCTTATTCTTCATTTTTTTTATTAAATAATTTAGGAACTTTTAATAATATCAGTAGTCTTTTTAAAGTCTCTTAAATAAAAAGAAAGAAGTCTTATATGCAACCATTAAAAGTCGTTTCTGATAATTCTACAGTGTACAATAGCCCGAATAATAAACTAGATAATTCGAAGATGGAAATTAAACCTGTAAATCCCGATAGAGCGCTAGACCAAAAGCTGGTCGAGAAAGCACAAAAAGGTGACAAACAAGCTTTTAGCTTATTGGTAGAAAAATACCAGCTTAAGCTATATCGTTTGATATCTAGAATGGTTCGTGATCAATCAGAGATAGATGACATTGTTCAAGATTCCTTCATTAAAGCTTATAGAGCTATTGGTAATTTTAGAGGTGATAGTGCTTTTTACACCTGGCTTTATAGAATTGGTATCAATACAGCAAAGAATCATTTAGTGTCGCTAGGTAAAAGACCGAAGGCAATGGATTCAAATGAAATTGAAGAGATGGAAAATTATGAATCAATGTCTGAATTAAGAGTTTCAGAAACACCAGAATCGACTATGATGTCCAATCAGATTGCTGCAACAGTTAATGGCGCGATTCAGAATCTCCCTGATGAATTAAGAGAGGCAATATCACTCAGAGAAATAGATGGTTTATGTTACGAGGAAATTGCTGAATTAATGGATTGTCCGATTGGGACAGTTCGTTCAAGAATATTTAGAGCACGTGAGACAATTGCAGAAAAACTTAAACCATTAATCGAAACAACTAATAAACGTTGGTAAACTAAGGAAATATAAGAAATGAACGAAAAAATATCATCACTTTTTGATAATGAAATAAATAATAAAGAAGTAGATACGCTACTGGCTAAAAAAAATAAAATGGTTGGTGTGAGGTCCTCGATGTCAGAATACCAAATGATCAGCGATGTATTAAAGAAAAATACAGTATTACCAAAAAACAATCTAACTGATAAAATTATGTCAGCGATTGATGAAGAACCGACTCAAATGTGCGGAATTATTAAAACCAATTCGTCCAACACGGCAGTAGTTTCTTTTGAAATATGGCCTGTTTTGGGATCACTTGCTGTACTCGTTGTTATTGCTTCGACTGCATTTAATGTTGAAGTGAATAGCGTCTCAACAAGTCAGTTTCTTGCTAAAAAAGATATACCAAAAGAAATTATTAATGCGCATCATGCGGCAACAGCTAACAACATGAATTATTTTGTTCAAGTTGGTGACTCTGCTAAATAGATGACATTATTTAAAAAACTACTAACTTTACTTCTACTTTTTCTTCCCCTTGCTGCCATCTCGATGGATGATCCATGGGATGTTCTAGAAGATTCAGCTAAGGCTTCACATGCGTTAAATTATGAGGGTGTTTTTCATAGTCAGTCATCAGCAGAGACAAATTCAACGCATGTAATTCATGCAAATATAGATAATAAAGAATATTGCTCACTTAAGATGTTAGATGGTGCACCTAACGAAGTATTTTGTGCTGGAGATTTGGTCTATGTAATTAATCAGGATGGCTTATTGATTAAGAAGAGAAAAAATCAATTTCTTTTCCCTTCTGTATTGCCTTCAGATATTAATCAACTTAAAAAAAATTATCAGCTATCTTTTGGTGAAAAGAAAAGAATTGCAGATCGAATGGCTCAACTTATTGTACTCAGAGCTAAAGACAATTTGAGATTCAATTACCACATTTGGATTGATGAGAAAAACTTTTTGCCGCTGAAGCTTGTCGTGACTGACAATAAAAATAAGACTATTGAGCAATCAACGTTTACAACCATTGCATTCAACAAAGAATTTAACAAAGAATTTAAAAAAGATATTTTTGAAAAAAATATCAACTTATCTAAGCTTTACGCAACTAAAAATAAATTTGTCGAGAATTATGTTTCCAACAAATTTTGGAATTTAAAAGATTTGCCAGCAGGTTTTAAGGAGGTTGACTTAATATCTCGAAGAGTAAATGGCTTAAATCTGCTCGACTACCAATTGATATTTTCTGATGGACTTGCTTATGTTTCCTTATTTATTAGGCCTATTACAAGAGAGACAGAACCTAAAGAAGGCTCAGTAACAATTGGGTCAACTAACATCAATGCTAAATACCAAGATGGGTACCAGATTATGTCGGTCGGCATGGTGCCGCCTGAAACAGTTAACACCTTTAGTGGGTCAATAGAATTCTAAGGGTGATTAAAAAAAGCTACACCCAGTAATTCGTTATTTAAACCATTAAAAGGATTCTAATTTTGAAAATAAATTTTCTTACCAAACTGATTACTGCTTTTTTATTCTTCATGAGTTTTTCTTATGCTGTAGCTTTACCAGATTTTACAGTACTTGCAGAGCAACAAGGCAGTACAGTGGTTAATATTAGTTCAATTAAGAATGCTGTAAATAGAGGCAACCAACAGTTATCCCCCCAAGAAGAGCACATGCAAGAATTTTTTAACCGCTTTGGTATTCCAATGCCTCCTGGCATGGGGCCAAATGACCAACAACAAAAGCAAATGAGTGCAACGGGCTCAGGATTTATTTTAGAGTCGGACGGATACATTATTACTAACGCCCATGTTGTAGGTGAGGCTGATTCTATTATCGTGAAACTAGCAGACAAACGAGAGTTTCAGGCTAAATTATTAGGTATTGATAAAAGAACGGATGTGGCTTTACTTAAAATTGATGCAAAAGATTTACCAGCGGTAAAACTCGGTAACCCTAAAAATATAAAAGTAGGTGAGTGGGTGGCTGCCATTGGTTCACCTTTCGGGCTCGAGAATACGATGACGGTAGGTGTCATTAGTGCCAAAGGAAGAGCGTTACCTCAACAAGAAAATTATGTTCCGTTTATACAAACTGATGTCGCTATCAATCCTGGAAATTCCGGTGGCCCATTATTCAATACAAAAGGGGAAGTTATTGGTATTAACTCTCAAATCTATAGTCGAACTGGGGGTTATATGGGCTTATCATTCGCTATCCCTATCGATGTGGCAATGGACGTAGCAGATCAATTGAAAAACAATGGGCGTGTTGTTCGTGGCTGGTTAGGTATTGCTATTCAAGAAGTCACGGAGGAACTGACAGAAGCATTGGGCTTAAAAGATAAAAGTGGCGCACTTGTCGCAGCCGTTAATAAAGGGGCTCCTGCAGGTAAAGCAGGTATAGAGGCGGGTGATGTGATACTTAAATTTAATAAAAAAGTGATTGAGACATCTTCTGATCTTCCAAAGTATGTTCGACTTACTAAACCTAATAATATCGTGCCAGTTGAAATTTGGAGAAACGGAAAGACCAAAATTTTGAAGGTTAAGATTGGTGAGATGCCTAGCGATACAATGCAGGCATCAAGTAAAAAGCCAATCAAAGAAAGTGCTAATAGAATAGGATTAGTCTTAAAAGAAGCAACTACCAAAGATAAAAAAATGCTGGATGGAAGAAATGGTTTAGTGGTGATGAAGGCCTCTGGACCCGCTGTTTCATCACAGATAAGGGATGGAGACATCATCTTGGCACTAAACAACACACCTGTGAGTTCAGTCAGAGCATTTAATAGGGAAATTAATAAAACCCCAAAAGGTAAGACGATTGCACTTCTTATTTATCGAAATGGAGACACATTATTTGTTCCGGTAAAAGTCGCAAACTAAATAATATATTTATTAATTTCGTTTTACAATCGGGTAAAATTACTAAAATTAAAGGCGCCTTTAGCGCCTTTAATTTTTTAAGTTTTAAGTAAAAATTATGGAAAATATTAGAAACTTTTCAATCATTGCTCATATTGATCATGGCAAATCTACACTAGCAGATAGGATTATCCAACATTGTGGTGGCCTTGCTGACAGAGAAATGGAAGCCCAAGTCCTTGATTCTATGGATTTAGAAAGAGAGCGAGGAATTACTATTAAAGCTCAAACGGTGACCCTCACATATAAAGCTAAGGATGGTCAGTTATATGTGTTTAATTTAATTGATACGCCAGGTCATGTTGATTTTACTTATGAAGTCAGTCGCTCGCTTTCGGCATGTGAAGGGGGTGTATTAGTCGTTGATGCTTCCCAAGGCGTTGAAGCTCAGACCGTTGCTAATTGTTATACGGCATTAGATCAAAATGTTGAAGTTTTTCCTGTATTAAATAAGATTGATTTGGCTTCTGCTGATCCTGATCGAGTAAAAAAAGAAATAGAGGATGTAATTGGTATAGAGGCAGATGATGCTATTTTATGTTCTGCCAAAACGGGACAAGGTATTGAGGATGTTCTTGAGACAATTGTTCGTAAAGTCCCTGCGCCAATCGGGGACATTCAGAAGCCACTGAAAGCGCTTATTATTGATGCATGGTTTGATAATTATGTTGGTGTGGTGATGTTGGTTCGTATCATTGATGGGGAAATAAAAGCAAAAGATAAAATACATTTGATGGCCACTAAAGACGAATATGCATGTGAGAGTGTAGGTATTTTTACTCCTAAGTCCATTGAAAGAGATTCACTAAGTGCAGGTGAAGTTGGATTTGTTATTGCTGGTATTAAAGATTTAGAAAGCACAAAAGTCGGTGATACTATTACCTTGGCAAAAAATAAAGCAGACGAAGCATTACCTGGCTTTAAAGAAATTCAACCCCAAGTTTTTGCTGGTTTATATCCCATAGAATCAAATCAATTCGATGCATTGAGAACAGCATTAGAAAAATTAAAACTTAATGATGCTTCTTTAAATTTTGAGCCTGAAAATTCAACTGCACTTGGTTTTGGCTTTAGGTGTGGATTTCTTGGTTTATTACATATGGATATAATCCAAGAGAGGTTAGAGCGAGAATACGAAATGGAGTTAATCACCACAGCGCCAACTGTAGTGTATGAGCTTTTGCTAAAAAATGATGAGATTATTTCAGTTGAAAATCCGTCTAGATTGCCAGATTTATCAACAATCGAAGAAATTAGAGAGCCCATTATTAACCTAAATATTTTATTGCCGCATGATTATGTTGGGCCAGTGATGACCTTGGTAAATGGGAAAAGGGGAATTCAAAAAAATATGCAGTATATGGGACGCCAAGTCATGATTACATATCAAATTCCCCTAAATGAAGTAGTTTTAGATTTTTTTGATAGATTGAAGTCGGTTTCACGGGGGTACGCTTCGATGGATTATGAGTTTATGGAGTTCCGAGCAGCTGACCTGGTAAAATTAGATATTATGGTAAATGGCGATAGGGTTGATGCCTTGTCACTAATTGTCCATCGATCAAGCAGTATCGCTAAAGGACGAGAGCTGGTAAGTAAGATGAGAAGCTTAATACCAAGGCAAATGTTTGATGTAGCCATTCAGTCGGCTATTGGGGCAAATATTATAGCAAGAGAAACAATTAAAGCACTAAGAAAAAATGTGATTGCAAAATGTTATGGTGGGGATGTTTCTAGAAAAAGGAAGCTTCTAGAGAAGCAAAAAGCAGGTAAGAAAAGAATGAAGCAGGTGGGTAATGTTGAAATACCACAGGAAGCTTTTTTAGCAATTTTACAGGTAGATGATTAAATGATTTTCGCACTTATATTGATGTCAGTGACAGGGTTAACCGGTCTTATTTATCTTTTAGATGTTCTCTACTTTGCAAAAAAAAGAGTCAAGGGGAAGAAAGAATCAATCATCATTGAGTATTCTAAAAGCTTTTTCCCTGTGCTCCTGGCTGTTTTTGTTATTCGGTCATTTATTGTAGAACCTTTTAAAATTCCTTCTGGGTCAATGATGCCGACATTGATCGCTGGAGATTTTATTGCAGTCAATAAGTTTAGCTATGGCGTGCGCTTCCCCGTCATTAATAATGTGCTAATTCCATATGGAATGCCTGAGAGAGGTGATGTTGTGGTATTTCATTATCCTAGAGACACCTCAATTGACTATATCAAGCGGGTAGTTGGTCTTCCTGGAGATACAATCAAATATGAAAACAAGAAGTTATTTATCAGCGGCAAGCTCGTTCCTCATGTTTTTGAGAAAAATTATGAGTACATGATGAATGATAATTATAGGGTTCCAGCTAAAGAATTCTTAGAGACTTTAGGTGAGGTAAAACATTCGATTCTTATTCATAATGTTGAGGGAACGTCTGAGACTTTTGTTGTTCCTGAGGGAAATTATTTTGTCATGGGAGATAATCGAGATAATTCCTCTGATAGTCGAGTATGGGGGTTTGTTTCTGAAGATTTATTAGTAGGAAAAGCCTTTATTATTTGGTTGAATTTATCAGAGCCATCAAGAATCGGGGATATGATTAAGTAAATGGAAACTAAAGAACTCAAAATTCTTGAAAAATCTATTAAATATAAATTTAAAGATGACAGCCTCTTAACCCTTGCGATGACACATAGAAGTCATTCGGGTAAAAATAATGAGCGATTAGAGTTTTTGGGAGACAGTATTCTAAACTTTGTTGTAGCAGATCTTTTATTTAAAAAATTTAATGATTTGGATGAGGGCGATTTGAGTCGCTTAAGGTCTCAGTTGGTTAAAGAGGAACCACTTTCTAAATTAGCGAATAAATTAAACATTGGAGATTTTTTGAATTTAGGGGTTGGAGAGCTTAAAAGTTCAGGTTGGAGAAGACCATCTATTTTAGCGGATGCCTTTGAGGCATTAATTGGCGCTATATTTGAAGACGGTGGAATGAAATCCACCTATAAATTTATTGAAGATTCATATCTGGAACTGATAGAAAAAATTAATCCAAAAGAAATTTATAAGGATCCTAAAACAATATTACAAGAGTTTTTACAGGCGCAAAAAGTACCCTTACCTAGCTATGAAGTTTTTAATGTAGAAGGTGAAGCCCATAACCAATTATTTACTGTTATATGCGTTGTATCTAAATTCGATGTCAAGGTAAAGGGCGAGGGAAAGAGTAGAAAAATTGCGGAGCAAGAGGCAGCAAAAGAAGCAATGGCTACCATAGAGAAGAGCCTTTATGGTATCGTCTAAACTAAACACCCGTTGCGGAACTATTGCTATTGTTGGCCAACCCAATGTGGGTAAATCAACGCTTCTAAATTATTTTGTTGGTTCAAAATTAAGCATAACTTCCAGAAAAGCGCAAACGACTCGTTATCAGTTAGTCGGTATCTTTACAGATAAAGACACGCAATATATTTTTGTTGATACTCCAGGCTATCAGCTCAAACATCTGAATCAAATGAACAAGAGCTTGAATAAATCGGTTAATCAAGCACTCAAAGATGTGGATTTAATTTTATTTTTATCTGAGCCCAATAAGCTTGATGCAACTGATAAAAAAATATTACAAATGATTCCTGGCTCAACACCAATTTTATTGATTATTAATAAAATAGATTTAATCAAAGATAAATCTAAAATTTTAGCCTTAATGAGTGAAGCGGATCAGTTGGATAAATTTGAAGAGATTGTTCCGACAAGCGTTAAGAAGAAAAATAACTTATTAGAGTTATTGAAAAGTGTAAAAAAATACCTACCTCAACAACCTTTTATCTATGATCAAGACGAGTTAACAGATAAGGGGGAGCGATTTTTGGCAGGTGAGATTGTTCGGGAGAAGTTATTTCGCTTAACAGGTCAAGAGGTTCCATACTCAGTTGCTGTCGAGATAGAAAAATTCGAGCAAGAGGGGAATTTAAGAAGAATTTTCGCTGTCATTATTGTTGATCGTGAGTCTTTAAAGCCGATGATTATTGGTAATAAGGGTGAGCGATTAAAAGAAATTTCTAAAAGTGCACGCTTGGATATGGAGAAGCTTTTTGGTGGAAAGGTTTGGTTAGAAACTTGGGTTAAGGTTAAAACGGGCTGGGCCGATGACGTAAGAGCCCTAAAATCATTAGGACTTTAATGGGATGGTAAAAGTAACCTCTCTTAAAGAAAATCAACAAGTCTATGTTTTACATACTTATCCATTTAAAGAAACTAGCCTCATCGTTGAAATTTTTTCTAAAGAATTTGGAAGGGTCTCTCTAGTTGCGAAGGGAGCAAGGCGACCTAAGTCTGCTTTAAGAGGGATGTTACAGTCATTTCAAGCCTTGGAAGCGTCTTGGTCTGGTATAGGAGAATTAAAAACACTTCACGGAATAGAGTGGTGCGATCAATATTTATCCATGGAAGGAAATTCCTTAATATGTGGTTTTTATTTAAATGAATTATTACTTAGGTTGCTGCCTAAAGAAGACAAATACGAATCTTTATTTATTTTTTACCATTCAACGATGGAAAATTTATCTCAAGGCATAGACATAGGAGTGACTTTGAGAAAGTTTGAATTAAAACTACTCTTAGAATTAGGCTATGAGGTAGTTTTAAAAGTGGATGCAAACTCTAATAAAATTAAAGCAGATAAAACGTATTATTATGAAGCTGAACAAGGTGCACTAGAAAAATTTAGGACAGAAAAAAGCATTAAGGTCGTTGGGCAAACTTTAATTGATATGGGAAATGACAATTTTGATTCAGTAACCACTGAGCTACAAAGTAAAAATTTAATGCGTTTTTTAATTAATTATTATTTGGGGGATAAACCATTAAATTCCAAGCAACTATTTTTAAATATTTAGGATAATGAGATGGATCTAGGCGTAAATATTGATCATATAGCAACGATAAGACAAGCGAGGGGAACAAATTACCCATCAGTGCTTGATGCTGCGACCTTAGCAGAAGAAGCTGGGGCAGATAGCATTACATTACATCTTAGAGAAGATCGGCGTCACATGCAGGACAACGATCTATATGAATTAAAACCCTTATTAAAAACTAAAATGAATTTAGAGTTAGCACCTGTCACTGCGATGGTAAAAATTGCATTGGATGTTCTCCCAGAGGATGTATGTTTGGTTCCTGAAAGAAGAGAGGAGAAGACAACCGAAGGGGGTTTGGACTTGATAAAGAAATTTCATGGCATTAAAGAGATATGTGATGAGCTAACTAATGCGGGTGTTCGCGTTTCTCTTTTTATCGCCCCAGAGATGAACCAAATTGATAAAGCGATTGAGATGAAGGTGCCGATCATTGAATTGCACACAGGTAATTACGCAGATTTTAAAGGTGAATTAAAAAATAAAGAGCTAAAAAAAATTCAACAAGCGGTGGAATATGCAAAAAAAGCAGGACTTTTAGTTAATGCGGGCCATGGTCTTCATTATGAGAATGTACAA
>JGI24005J15628_10001890_pt1 | contig 10960 bp, 7 predicted proteins | sample LinPmetageLP40_FD_15628 | JGI IMG/M metagenome (IMG submission 15628) | reverse complement strand
AGCAGCATCAACAGCAGCAGCAGCAGCAGCAACAGCAGCAGCATCTTCAGGTCTTTCATTCTCCTCTTCCGTTGAAATAGAAGACTTTAATGCTTTTAAAATATCCATAGCATTCTTTATATTAGTTTCCAATTGTTTTTTTTCTTTGTCATGTGCTGGATTTTTTTTTAATACAGCAATAGTTCCTAATTGGGTTAAATCATTTTTGTTAAATCTAACTAATACATTGACGCCAAAAACAACTAACATAATACCAACAACAAGTTGGAGTGGGTCTCCAACTTCACTAGATCTAAGAAGGCCATTCATATTTAATAAAAGAACTAATACAGAAATAATAACTAAAACAACAGATTTTTCTTGCATTTGACCACCCGATGGTGTTAAATCAGCAATATTTTTATGTATTCTTTTATCAGCATTGTCATCATTATAATTTTTTTTATTATCTGGACCACTTTTTAATAATTCATTAAGTTTATTTTGTGCGTCATTTTTAGCTTCTACAATTGATACATTTCTAACTTTTAATTCACCTAATTCATTCTTTAACCTTTCTTCTAACTCTTTATTTATTACATTACCTGCCTGATTTTTATTAGCATTAAGTTCTTTCTTTTTTAAGTTTATTTTAGCTGATATATCTTTTACCCTTTTTGTTGTAGAATCTAATACACGCATGGCATTACTTATTTTAACATTATTTGATAAGGCATTATTCCAATCTGGTTTTTTTTTTGAAACGTGTGCTAAAATAGTGTAGATAAAAGCGAGACAAATTAATATAATAGATTGAACTTCAATAGGTTGCATATTAATAATTAAGATTAAGATTAAATAAGTTAATAAATTTATTTATAATATTATAATATATTTTTTTTTACTGAAAAATATAAAAATAAAATAAATAAAAATAAATAAAAATAAATAAAAATAAATAAAAATAAATTTAATTAATTATTATAATAACTAATTAAAATATTATGGGTAATCTGTTTACTAAATGTTATAAATTTAATGATAAAGAAAATGATTTATTTGAAAATCTAGTAAATAATTTAGATAGAGACTTAGACTATGATACTAATATTGAAATCTTTGAAACAGATATTAAGAATACTAAACAACTAGAATATTTTAATAATAATATAATTAAAACAGTTTCTAATTTACAAAAAAAGATAGATACAATAGAAAAAAATATAAATTATAAATATGAAGAAGATAAAAATAGTAATCAAAATAGTATTTATACGATTAATGAACAAATTAATTTAATACATAAAGACTTAAAATCATTAATGGAAAATGATAAAATTTTAATAGAAAAATATAATGAAATTAATAAAGATACTAATATTAAGACTGAAATAAGTAATAATTTAATACCAAACTTAAATTAATATTAGAATATTAATTAAACCACCATTTATTGCTCAAATATGGGGGACAATCTAATTGTTTACCACATTGAGATTCACCTGGACATTTTTTTAATATTTTATGAATTTCAGTTGTTTCTAAAGCTCTTGGAAAATATTCTAAATTACCTAAAACACCGTCAAAACCACCATTCATATTTATCCATATTGGATGAGTATTAAATAAAGGAACACTAGATAATTCTTTTCTCGTCTTTAATAATCCATTAATGTATATATCTAAACAGTTTTTATATCTTTTCTTTTTATTATTAGGATTATTTGATTTTTTATCTTCTGTAAAAACCATAACTAAATTAATCCAAACACCAATAGGTATATTATCAATATCAATATATTCTAGTGTATCTTCTTGAGTTTTAGCTTGTTGTTTAATAACATTCATATTAATTCTAATTTTATTACTATTTGGATGAATAAATACACCAGGACCTTGGTTATATTTATTCTTATCACCTTTATACCACATATCTTTCCATTCTCCTTTTTTATATTCCATATCACTTATAGAAAACCAAAATGAATAAGTAAATTGAGCACCCCCTTCTAAATTAAAGGATTTATTAATAGGTATATAATTAGGATTATTTTTATCTTGTGCTATAACAAGGGGTTGTTTACCATCTCTAACTCCTTCTATCAAATGAATACCATATGTTGTATCATTAAGAATATTATTAAAATAATAATATACACTATAAGATAATGCTAATACTACAATTAATATTAAAAGTATTTGTATTAGAGAACCTGTATTAGATTTACCTTCTTTTTTACGAAGTTCTCTTCTTTCTTTTTTTTTTTCTTTTTTGTTTTTTTTTTCTAATAATCTTGTTTTTTTTGCTTCCGGTGTTTCTTTAATTCTTCCTACTAATTTACCTAATGTATTAGATGATTTATCTTTAATATTGTCTTTTGCGTTTTTTAATTTTGAACCAGTTGTTTTTAATTTATCTTTAATATTAGTATTAAGAGGTTCTGTTTCATTTTCACTTAACATATTATCACTATCATTTTTCATTTTTCGTAAGTCTTGCACGTCTAACTCACTAATATTTATATCTTTTTTGTTATTTAAAACTGAATTTATAGTTTTTTCCTTTACATTTGTATTGTTATTTGTATTCAAATTTTCCTTTTTAGTAGAATTGTTTTTAGTACCAGAATTTGTAGATGTATTACCAAAATTCATTGCTTTGTTAAACTCATCGTCAGAAAGACTAGGGGTTATTTTATTACTCATAATAAATAATCGGTTTATATTCTTTTAAAGTTTTTATTGTAAATATTATAATAATAATAATATATTAATTATATAAAAAAATTATGAAAAAAATGAAAAAATATGAAAAATGAACTTATGACGTGAAATGAGTATCTCTATTAATTTCTCTAGCGTGTTTTTTATAATTATCCACAACGTCATTATGATTTAGTGCTTTATTAAAATATGTGAATTTATTTAATAAACCATTAAAAGCTTTATTTTGGTCTGGAAAGAAAGTAAATTTACCATTATTAATTAATGGAAAGCTATCTAATACTTTACTAGATTCTAACATTCCATTTTTATAAATATCCATAATATCATCTCTTATAACTAAACATATATGTAATACTTTCTGTGTAGACGTATTTGGTAATTCAACAAAATCTTCATTTTTAGTTGAACCCAATAATTTTTCTTCTATATGTTTAATTTGATTATACAAACCATCAACTTTTTTTAAAACAGTATTAATGTCTTCTAATATTTGTGTTAATTGTAGTACATTTTTGCCTGTGGTGTCTATATCTTGAAGTTCAGTTGCTGTAATTTCATTGTTTAATTCAATCGCATATTCTTTAGATTGATTAACCGTACTATCTTTTACTATATCATCTATTTTATTTAGTAATAATGTCGCTTTAGTTTTATGTTCTTCTAAACTATTCATTTTATCAGATATTTCAGTTTGTAATTGTTTTTTTTCTTCTTCATTCTCACCACTGTCACTATCTTTAAAGTTTTCTGTACTTATAGATTTAAAAGTTTCATTAGAATATATATTTTGAACTGTAAAATAATCAATAACATTAGAACCAATTTTATTATATACTCTATTAGAATTAGAACCTGTATCGGCAAATTGTTCAGTAGTATTACTATTATCTTCATTATTATCATTACTATTTAATAAATCATTTATATCGGTTGTCTCTACATTAATTTGTAATTTACAAGTAAATCGTAAATCACTATGAGGATTATATCTTAGTGATTTAATTGATAATGTTAATTCACTATCACCAGGCGTTCCTTTTATAAAAATTAATTGTTCAGTATTAGTATCAGTTTCTTGTAAATCATTTAAATAAATAAGAAATGATATAGAATATTCACTGGGTATCATAGATTGTGGCATTATTGTTGTAGGAGTTATAGGCGCGTTATTTCCAGATGTCCAGTCTTTTATTAATAAAGTTTCATTAACATTATCCCCTACAGAATTATAAAGAGTATTAGAAGTTTTATATTTAATATATGTTTTATATGAAAAAAAAAGGATTACTATCAATACTACAAATACAACTAAATATGTAAGAGCTGTTATATTTTTTTTATCAAAATTCATATTTAATATAAATATAAATATTATTATTATTATAATATATTAATATTATAAATTATTTAAAAATATTATATAAAAGCAAATAAATAAATTACATACTTTTTATTTCTTCACTTGTTAAATTTTTTTCATATAATGTGATATTTTCAATTAAACCATTAAAATTATTATTATATTCTCCAAATTTAACTAATGTTTTATTATTAAAATTTAAAATAGGAACACCCTTTAAAGTATGTGTTTTTATTAGATTTTTATTTAAATAAATAAATATATTGCGATTTTGTATTACATAAACTATATGCATCCAATTTTCTATTATACCATCAAGTTCTATTTTCTCTGTTATAAGTCGCGTTGGATTATCTTTATATAATATCCGTAATATTATTTTATCATTTATTGGTTGATAACTAATTGTAGGAGATTTACCAAATTGTATAATATATTTATCCTTTCGAAATGATGTATGCCATTTTTTATTAGGTGCTACATATGGTAGTTTTAATTTCATAGATATAGTAACATTATTTAAAGTTGAATTGCAATCTAATTTATCAATACTACTATATTCAATAAATTTATCTATATTTTCTATTTTGGTTCCTTCATCAATTACAACATTACCACTGGGTTCTGTTCCAAATTTTTGATTAAATAAATATGGTTTACCATCATTATCATTCTTATCTAGTAATATTTTATAATCTTGAAATTGTGTTGATTTAGAAGGTAGATAATAAAATTCATAATATAAAAATACTATAATTAATAATACAACACCAATTATTAATAAAGTATAAATAAAAATAGGGTTTTCTTTTTCTTTATAAATAGTCACATTATTATCATTTGAATTCATAGATGTCTTATATTTTTTAAACATACCCTCATTTTTATTTCTAATATTGTTACTACTATTTTTCGTATTTTTATTATTGTTATTTTTTGTATTTTTATTATTGTTATTTTTTGTATTGTTTTTATCCATTTTTTATTACTAATTTATATAAGAATATTAGATAATATTTAAAAAAGAAATAATAGAATAATATCTTATTTAATTATATAGTATATTATATTTAAAATAAAATTATTATAAAATAATTGTAACTATAAAATGATTATTGATGTTAACTCACAAAACAATGCTGATTTATTAGAAGAAAAAATGAATGAAACAAATGTTTGTATTATTCTTTATTATTCATTAAATTGTATTCATTGTAAACTAATGTTACCAGAATGGAAAAAATTAGGAAAAAAATACAAAAATAATAATAATTGCGTTGTTGCAAAAGTAGAATCGGAAAATATGAATTTATTACATAATAAACCCTTTATGTTAGGATATCCTACAATTCATAAATATAAGAATGGTACTAAAGAAGAATATAGTGGTGACAGAAGTTGTGAAGATTTAGTAAGATTTGCTAATGTAAAAAAAGAAAGTATGAAAGCAAACAAACAAGAGAAAAAAGGAACTAAATCTAGCAAATCTTCAAATGGAAAAAAAGGGAAAAAAGGAACTAAATCTAGCAAATCTTCAACTGGAAAAAAAGGGAAAAAAGGAACTAAATCTAGCAAATCTTCAACTAGAAAAAAAGGGAAAAAAACTAGTAAATAATTATAATATTATAATTGTACTAAATACAATCATAATATGTAAAAACACTATTATTTTAGCTTTAGTATTTACAGGATACATTCTACCAAAACCAGTAGTAGTATGAACAACAGCACTAAAGTATAAAGAATTAATATATTTATTATCACTTAAATTATCAAATACTTTATTTTTATTTTTAATAGCAATATCAGAATCTTCATTGATATGACCTATAAATAATTCTTTATTATAATGATAAATAAAACTAAATATTAATAATATAGATAAATGTACCAATAATAAATACTTATCTGTTTTATGAAGTAAATTAACTAACATTTTTATTAATATTTTAATTAACTTATATATAATATATAATAAATAAAAAATAATAAATAAAAAATAAATTTAATCTTTTGGAGGGTCTATTTTATATAAGTTTTTTATTTCTTTAAAAGAAGCAAAATATGGAAGATATGATATATTATATAAATTACCATTAAAAGTTGGTTCATTTTTAACATTTAATTGATTAGTGTTACATATAGCTTTTCCTTCTAAATTAATAATATAATTTAGTTTATCATTTATATAAATTTCCATAATTGTTTTATTTATATTTACAGATATAAATATGGATTCACCAACTGGAATGTTTAATATGTCGAAATGTTCCATTATTTGTTGTTTATCATCTGCTTTAGTTTTTATAGGTATATAACCTTGTGTTTTTGGTTTTTCTGATTTTTTCCCTTCATTATCTTCTAAATATTGCTTCATAATTTTAATATGTTCTTTATATTGATCGCCATCTATATGTTTTGTTGATAAATCACTTGTATATAAACAAGAATTATTTACACATATTTGTTTATTAGGATGTGGAAATGAAATTTTATTATCATTCATATTTCTCTCTGTTGAAACACATATACGAAGATTATTTGTAAATGGAGCTAACCATACTCCAATACATTGGTCTGGTAATTCTTTTACAATATCTTCCCAGTTTGTTGTTTTAATAACTTTATTATATTTATTATTAAGGTTGTCTGTAGAACTTTTAAAGAATACGCATTTCCAATAAGAATGAGTAGAATTATACCAATCTATGATTTTTAACCAAAAAGAAAAATTAAGATTATATACTTCGTATGGAAAAGGCATTCGACCGGGGTCAACAGTTGTTTGCTGATATGTTTTTGTAAGTAATATAATTTCAGATTCTTTTGATTTTTTCTCTCTTGGTTTCTCCCACGCATACATTGTTGGACTAGTTTTTACTAACATTCCATTTTTATATCCTTTACATTTATATGTATCTTTATTGAATGTTACACCATTACAATTTCCATTTAAATTACATTCATCAATACATTGGTTAATATTTTCTGTTTTTTTATCTATTGGTGGATTTATGTCTATATTTGTAATATCTTTAGGAGAATATGAAAATCCAACTTTATATGTTTCTTTATCTTTTTTATAAAATATAAATACAAATAAAACAATTCCCCCTACAATGATTAACCCTAATAAAATTAACAATACTGTTCTATTAATTTTTGGTTTATTGTTATTATCATTATTTTTATTTTCCTTAGAATTTTTGTTTCTTTTTAATAATAAATTTATTTTATTTTCAGTTGTTGTATTGTCGTTATTATTTTTAGGTTTTATACTATTATTATTTTTAGGTTTGTCATTATTATTTTTAGGTTTGTCATTATTATTTTTAGGTTTGTCATTATTATTTTTAGGTTTGTCGTTATTATTTTTAGGTTCTTTATCTTTATTATCCATATTTATTATTATATAATATTATATAATATTAAAATAATAAAAATTCAAAATGATTATTTATAATATATAAATATAAATTAATATATATAAATATAAATTATTTAAAAAAGTATTCTTAAAAATATTAATAAAAATTATATAATTAAATACCAAGTGCTATATCCTTTTCTTTTTTTTTAATGTATTCGGATGTTTCTTTAAATCCTTTCGTAGCATCGTACTTGTTATATCTAGTATTTATTTCTTCAAACCATAAAAAATTTTTTTCAAATAACGGATAATTGGGGTATTTTTTATTTAATTCTTTAAAATCGAATGTTCTAATCATTTCTTCAAATTCTGGTTTTTGGGGATTAAATATATGTGATCCTTCTCTTTTTAAAGTGTATAATCTAGATAATGAACGAATTGCTTGGTCAGGAGATAATGTTCTAATAATATTTTCAAGTAAATTTATATCATTAATAGCTGCTGGTATTACATTAATATATTGAGCTAATTTAATATCATCTTGTGGTTTTGAAGAAATATCCAATAAAAATTCTATAATAATTTCTTTAGGACCATGTGTTGTTAGAGAATTGCTTCCAATTGAAGACGGAGGTTTATATACATTATTAACAAATGTGGGGAATGCTGTTGTTTTTAAGTTCATTCCATCACTATAATTTTTAAGTAGAGTATATTTAGTATTTATAATTTCTTTATACATACCAATATTACTTATTTTTTCAGATGTAAGACGCGAGTCTATTAATAGAGTATCTGGTGTTGCTCCTATCGCTTCTGGATTAAATGTTGTATCTAATTCTTCTTTTTTAGCTTTAGGTATTTTTTCATCTTCTTTGGGAGGTTTAAACATTTTTTCTAATTTTTCTAATTTTATCAAATATGTATCTATTTTAAATAAAGCGGCTTCAAATGAATTACTATTACCAGCTGTAATTTTTTTTAATAATATATCTAAATCTCTAGTAATCTCTTTTATTTTTTCGTCTACATCTTTATCTCTTTTAAGCATTTCTTTAACACGAACCTTACTTTCTTCTTTTTGCTTAGGAGTAGCTAATTCACCTAATAAACTTACAACACCACCATCAATATTTGCGTGACCTTCTAAATTTATAAATTCATCCATTTTATTTTTTGCTGTAAAATATTCTTGTAAATTATATTTTACTCCATCTTTACATACAACAGACGGTATTTGAGTTATACTATTAAAATCAAGACTACAACCTTCACCTAACATATTTTTAATACCATCAATATTTAATTTACTTGCCCATTCTTTTATATTAGATTGTGCACTCATATCTTCTTCACTTGGATCAAAATAATTACCAACACCTCCATTATTTTCCCATATTTCATTAATCGTAACAACAATATTTCTACCAGTAGCTGTTTCTAATAATTTGTCATTAATAGATTCTGTTTTTAAAGTTCCTCCATATTGACTATTACCACCCTTTTTAGGTGGTGGTGGTATTATGGGTGGTTTAGATGACGGTGTCTTACTTTCTTTGTATTGTTTTAGAGTAATTAGTTTTCTTATTTTCATTAATAATTCTATTTTTTCATTACTAGATACTACTTTAGTATCTAAAAAATATTCTATTGCTTCCAAATCAGATTTTCTATAATCTTTATCTTTAGATGGAATCATTTTAGTTACCAATTGTTTTAATATAGCTTCTTTAAACGTTTTTGAAACATTATCAAATGATAAGTTGAGTTCAGTATTGTCTTCATATTTTTTCATATGTTTCATAAAGTGTAAGAATAATGTATCCGCATTAGCAGCGTTTTCTGTTATTTCTTTTAAGAAATAAGTACCATCGCGATTACCTGAATCTAACAATGAATTAAATACTAATTTATGATATTTTGACAATAATGCCAATATTACATTAAAATTTTCTGGATGTTGGTCTAATTTAGATATAAGAAGATTTAAATCAATAATATCACTATTTTTATCAAAAAAATAATCAACCTTAAATAATTCCTTTTCCATTTTTTCATAATCTATATTAGTAGNTNNTGNGGNTAAANTTATNATATTAGTACCNGCTGTGCATTTTTTATATCTAGTTTCTAATTCAGATGTTGTCATAGTAACCGCAATTTCTCCATCAAAGTTAAAGAATTTAAGTTTATTACCAGATTTATTATCATAAAAAACATCATTATAGTTATCATCCATTTTGTTATGGCTTCCTAAAATGTTTTTAATATCAGATATATAATTAGTTTGATTAACTCCTCTATTAATTATATTAGTTAAACAGCTATTAACAATATCTACACCCATAACAGATTTAGGTTGATTATGATTTTTTTCTATATACTTTAAATGTTTTAGTTTATCTTTTTTAAATTGATTTAAATCTAAAGATAAAGCAGGTATAGGAAATAATCCTTCATCGCTAAAAAAACAAGGCATTGCTTTATTTTCAGTAGTTAAAAACGAGATAATACATTTACCTCCTTCAAATGTATCATTATAGATATATATTTTTTTATATGATATGACGAAGGAGGTTTCTAGATAAATCATACCAACAAATAATTTAGCGTTAGTATTCCCAACCCCATCCTTCATAGCTCCTCCAGTAAATATTAAAACAAAATGAGTATTATTATCATCTTCTTGAGCATCATTCATTGGTTTAAAAAATAATAAACACAAATCATTATCCTTATAGTTATTAACTGATGGGACAGTTTTTTTATTTAACTTTGACAAATCTAGTACAATATTGTCTGTTCCAGAACCTTTATATGTGTACGTATTGTTGCCATCATTACTAGATTCAAAATATCCAATATTATTTCCTATAATATTTACATTAAAATGTAATATAAGATTAAATATTGTATATATATCAAAAATACGTTTAATATATTGTTGAAGAATATAAATACAAAAATTGATATTTGTTTTTACTATATTAGGTAATTTATCACCACCCATTTGTGCGTTTTTATTAAATCCACCTTTAGAGTTTGCTGTTTTTTTTTGTAATGCTACTATAGAAACTGCTAACTGAGGTTTTATACTATTATCTTTAACCGATGTATCAAAAGTTACAATAGTTGATTTCTTTTTTTTTTGTTCTGATGATTGTATTTTTGCGTTTAATTTAGCTATATCATCCTTTATTTTTTTATATTGTTTGTTTGCTTCTAAATATGTTTGTTCTTCTAATTTATCTATAATATTAATAACTTCATCTTCATTTATATCTCCAAATTCTTCTTCTATATTAGAATATAATTTTCCTTCTTTTAGAATACCTAATAAGTCTTCAAATAAAGTTTTAATTAGTTCTGTCATTTTTGAATTATATACGACGTTTGGTTTAAATATATTTTTATGATCTTCAAAAATATCTTGGTATCCTCCCCCTTTTTTATCCCCAGTACCTCCAGTATTCCCAGTACCTCCAGTACCCCCAGTACCCCCAGTACCTCCAGTACCCCCAGTA
>JGI24005J15628_10001888_pt1 | contig 10975 bp, 11 predicted proteins | sample LinPmetageLP40_FD_15628 | JGI IMG/M metagenome (IMG submission 15628) | reverse complement strand
ATTATTTACACCACCAGCATACCACGTATATACTTCGTCATCATTACCATCAAAAGATGGCGTTAACGATATGTTAGGTCTAAATTGTATGTCAAACTGTGTTGTTTCTGTGTCTGAAAAATCAAAAGGTAGTTCAGGCTCTAAAAGCCAAGTTTGATTACCAGCAATCCATCTAATAGTACCAACATTATAATTAATAAAATCTTCTCTTAATATACAACCGCCTCCATCTGGAAACTCAAGCGTTCCCATCATTACGACATTGCCTCCTGTTCTATGTAGTGTAGGCTCAAAAAAGTCTGCGCTACCCTCAATAGAGCCATATACCCCCAAACCAAAAAATACGCGACTAGGTGAGGCTGTTGTAGGAATAGTTAAAGATACTGTGTATTGCGTAGTGTCATCACACTTTATTTCAACAGAGTCAGCTAATGTTGTGTTTAAATCATCTATAAATAGCCGCGCGTAACCAGCAAAACCATCTTCTGATTTGTTTCTAGCAAAGCAGCTAAAAGTTACTGTTTCACCGGGCATTACTACCGTATAATATTTTTTATAAGCTCTATTTAAACCAGTTGATGCAGAACAGTTCAACACTCTGCCGCCCTCGCTTGTGGATATAATTCCATCACCTTGCAAGACGTCAAACCAGTTTCCGTTATCAAAATCTTTAGTAAGTGACATTTTGTTGACCTCTTGTTAATAATGGGTGGTTAGGGTTATCTACAATAAGCCTTGGTACGTTAACAGCTAAAGTCTCTTGTATGTCTTTTTCGTATTGAATACCCCAAGCTGCGACACCAACCCCAGCATCATAGGCTTTTTGTTGTACCGCTGGAAATTGGATCATAATTTGATCTACAATTAAAACATCAGCTAATTTTAGCTTTTGAAGCTTATCAAAATCTATATCTTCTTGTGATGAGTTTAAATTAGTTGTAAGCCAACCAACAGATATTTTTTTATTTCTGTTCCTGACCTCAACAACATCATCAACTCTAAACGATGATATATTTGTCATACTTTCCCAATCATACAAAACAATAACATCTAATAATAATTGAATATCTTCAATTTGCCTATAATCTTTAATTTCAATATAAACACGCTTATTAAACCTAGCTGCAACCTCAAAAAAATCTTCTACTTTAGATATGCGTATTTTATCAGCCCAAAACCCAGTACCTAACTCTGAAAATGTTAAGTTTCTAACATAATCAAAAGTATTGTTTTTTATAGCACCTGTGCCGCTGGTATCTTCATCTAGAGTTAAATCATGATAAAGGACTCCAAAGCCATCGCTAGTTATCTGCCAGTCAGTCTCAAAAGCATCACAAGGGTATTTTGATGCAGCACTATAGTTTGATATAGTGTTTTGTACGCCTAAATCATTAAAGCCCCTATGTGCAATAATTTCTATTGGCTGTGCTTTAAAGTCTCGCTTAAACCCATCTTTAAGAACCGCCCATAACGTAACGCCAGCATCAGCGCCATCACCGTTAACTGGTATGTAGTTTTCATAGTTTCGCCTAAAATTTGGTGACGTATTCGTTACTTGATATGTAGCACCCATACCATCATTTAATACAGTCCTGCCATTAACGCGTATAAAATCACCATTTTTTAGGTAGTCGTAAGGTAAATTATTTACAAAGTCGTAGCATGTATCAAACTCGTATGGATTACCTTGTGTTCCTTTTGTGTTAACATTGGAGTTTTGCGCTATTCGCCTTGCGTTGGTTGTGTCGTTAGCGTCAGCAAGTGCGGCACTAGGGAATAGGTACGCATCATAAGCTTGATTAACATGCGGTATAAATAACTGGGTACCGTCCGTTGTCGGAAATCCATCATTATCTAACTGACATTTAGCTAACAAGGTTGCTCCTGTGCTGTCTGTAGCCATACTAATGGGCGTTGTTGTGTTAGGTATGTAAAACTTTAAATAATACCCTGTTTGCTCGTCGTATTGCGGTATGATTGCCGCTATTGGTGCGTATGCCATTATTTACCTCTTTGTGTCGATTCGCGTAATAGTAAGCGTGTGGCTTTCATTTTTTGATCAAAGTCTTTCTTGCCCATCTCTCTAAACCTGTCTAAAACAAATTTACCTGTCTCAGCCACAACACCTGTTGCGCTACCCGTTGCCGCCTCTATTCCAGCCTGCGCTACCCTAGACTGTAGCCCGAATGGTGCTTGCGCGCTTTCAACATTAAATATTTTTTCTAAGTCGGACAAAAAAGCAACCTGTCTTTTTATATCGTCTTTCGGTCTGTATTTTTTTGGTATAACTTTTTTTATCGTACTATCTAGGCTACTTATTAAGTCGTAAACCTGCTCTTTGCTAGCTAAGTTTGTGCCTATTCTTTTTGATAGACTAGCTAATTTTGATGATGCTAAATCATCACCTATCATTATTTGATTACCTAGCATTTTATCAGCTTTTTTTAGTGTATCTATAACATTGGAATATCTTTCGTTTGCTTTTTTATATGCAGGGTTTGCCTCTCTCATATTTTCATTTAAAGCGCTTGAAAGGTTTTTTACAGCGCTTTCAATTTCTTTGCTTACCTTGGTTGTACCTACTGCTTGTGAGTCATAACTTACCGCCTCGCTTAACTGGCGTTTAAGCCTGTGTGATTCTTTAGCTGTTATAGTACCCTTGTTTAACTTGTTTAAAATAATATTAATTTTTTGCTCTGTCATTACTTCATTTAAGTTAATTATTGACTCGCTTAAATCTACTGATAACTTTCCTTTGTTATCGTTAACGGGTATTCCTGCCTCGATTAATTCATCTATAAAGCTAGATAATGGCTTTTGTGTTCCTATGCTTGTGCTGCCAAAATCACCCTTAATAACTTCACCAATTTGTTTACTGGCTCTTTTTTTAACAGTGTCTAGCTTTTCTATTCTATTAGCTAAGGAATCACCAATTCTGTTAACTGGTCTATTCTCCATGATTTTAACTGGATCACCGCTTTTATAATTATCACGTACATCATCCAGCATTTTGCTTGCTTGGCTTTTTGTTGATGGATTCATTAATTCAAAATTTATAGCTGCACTGTATGCCGCCTCGTCATTACCCATTAATTTTATAGCTGTCTTTGTCTTTGGATTTGTTATTAGTGTTCCGTCAGCGTCTAATGTTTTCGCAATGTTACCAGTATTAATATTTCCTGCCGCTATTTCATCAGCCAACACTCTTTTTGTGGCGCTTGCGTTTTGTGCCACTCTTTTTACTGCGCCTCTTGTTTTGCTTGCTACTCTAGCGCTTGTGCTTAATGCTTTTGATGTTGGCATTGTTACAATCTGTGGTGCCCCCATAACAACAGGTGGTAAAGCTGCTAATGGCTCCGCTATTTCTTTTATAAGCTGTTTTCCTGCCTCAGTTTTAGGTGTAAACGTAAACGCTGCCGCTGTATCTTCTGCTAACTTGTAACCTTGATTCTCATCTAATATGCCAGTCAATTCACCAAATGCACCACCTAATGAGCCAGCCGCAAATCCTAAAGCGCCCGTTGTCGCTCCTGTTGCTAAAGTGCCAGTAGCTTCAAGACCACCAATAAATTGCTCTTTTGCTGTAAATTCTTGCGCTTGCGCTTGGTTAAATTCACCGCCTTGCTGCCCCATAGCTTCATCAGTTGGAACAAAATCACCTGTAAAAACCGTTTGTCCTTGCTGTGGCTGTTGTGGTTGCTGTTGGCTTAATTCTTTTATTTTGTTAGCAAAAAATATAGCCGCTTTTTTATCGCCTTTTCTATCTGCTTTAATTAGTGCGTTTTTGTACGCTTCAATATCAGCCATGATTAAAGTCCATAGTCGCTAAGAATGTCTAATTCTGATCTTTCGTCCATAGTTGCGTTTTTCTCTAGGTACTCGGCAACAGTTGTTTTTCCTTTACCTAACTCGACCGCCATTTTTGTCAACTCTCTACTTAATTTTTTCTTTGCCGTTATTCTTTCGTTAAGCCAAGACTTTAATGCTTTTGGTTTTAAGTTCGATGGTACTGCTGTGTCCATTGCTAGCCTTAATTCACCCTCAGATAATGCACCAAAAGTAGTAGCTGCTATAACATCTAAACCCATTCTTTGCGCTGCATTTTCTAGTTGGATCGTTGACTCCCTAAACGATGGTAAGTACTTGCTAAAAAAGCCACTACTTGCATTGTTATCAATAGCTTTTATAGCCTCATTCATTGTGGTTATTGTCTGTCTATTACCTCTTAGTTGATCAAAAGCATCACCTGAAACTTTAGAGGCTTGTTCTAATAACCCTTTCCTTAGTTCAGCCTGTTGCTTTTGCTCTGGCGTTAATTGTGTCGCGCCTTGAACAGTAACTAGTTCGCTTGTGTTATCGTTAGGATTGTAAACAGGTATACCCACGCTACCATCTGATAAAGTTAAAGGAGCGTAAGACTTTCTGCTTGCTTGTTGCTGATTGCCTTGTAAGCTTGTATTAACCTCTGCTTGTAGCTCTTGCATTCCTGTAGGCGTTAAAAGTTGCTGCAAGTCTTGCGTTATACCTTGTACTACCTCTGGTATTTTATTGTACTGCTGCGCTTTACTTTGTATAAACTGAGCCACAACTTCTTGATTGCCAGTTGCTAAAGCTTGATTTAAGCCTTGTGCGTAATCAGCACCGATAACTTGCATCTGCTGTATATTTTGCGCTTCAATATTTAAAGGATCATTAGCTTGTGCTTGTTGCTGTTGCGCCATTTCCATTTGCATCTGTGCCGCTTGCTCTTTTAAAGGAGCTAAGCGTCTATTCTGCTGTAAGTTATCGTAACCTTGTACGTTGCGCAATGCTTGACCAAAGCGCTCACCTATATTGATTGTAGGCGCTGGTGTGAGTGATATTCTTGGATCTATAGCCATAATTAACCCCCTTGGTTAGCAACCCAATTAGCATAAGCATTACCTGTATAATCAGATTGATTATTCCCTGCACCGCCACCAGAGCCACTAATAGGCATTCCAGCTGCTGCACTCATTGCTAAATCCATTGTGTTACCCATAGCGCCCGTTCTAGCGTTTTGCGCGCCTACAATCCCTGCTGCTTTAGCTGCCGCCCCACCTGTTAGTAAGTCAGTAACTTGCTGCGCTGTACCCATATCAATATTTGCCATGTTGCCTGCCATGCCGCCACCATATCTTATTAAGTCAAATATACTCTGTTTCTGCTGATTGATTAACGGTTGAGCCGCCATAACACCAGCGTTTTGTAATTGTAAAAGCGTGTCGCCACTCGATAAGCGACCTCGACTAGCTGCCGACTGGTTTAGATCCTCTGTCATCATGTTGCGTGATAACTCGAATAGTGGATTATTTCTTGCAAATTCCATCTGAGCGTTTGGATCTGTCAAGAAGTTTGCTTGTGCTAACCCCTGCTGACCTAGTTGCTCGTATGGCGATAGATAGCCTAATGCCCTTTCACCTGCTGGTCTTATTTCTTGTGAGATAGCATTAAGGGCTTGGTCTTGTTGTATCTGCCCTGCTTTGTTTCTTGCTTTTGCATCCTCACTACCTGTAAATACGTTAGCTATTTGTGATAAAAATCCCATAATATACCCTTTTAAATTTATTTAAACTTCAACCTTGTGATGGTTGCCTAAGCTTTGCATTAGATCATTCTTAGTCTGAAATTGTACCTGACAGGTTAGCTATTACTTTATCGGCAACCGTTGAGCTTGCTTGTATCTTGCTTTCACCGCTAATAACTTGACCTGATAACTGTGTACATTGCCAAGTTTTACCAGCCAAAATGTCTTTTTTAGCTAAATAATTAACGCTGTCTGCTACTGTTGTAGAGCCTAACCTCCACACTGTAACAGTTTCAGTGACTGTGTTAGTGTTGGTGAAAACTGCTGTACCAACAAACACAGAACTATTAGGTGTTGATGTAACTATGTCGCTAGCCGAGCTAGATAATTTTGTATCTATTGTTAATTGCTGTAATGTAGTTGCCATTTTAAAACCTTATATAATTATCCATTCGTTTAATTCACCAATAAATTTTACTTTGAGNGAATCATATATTGCTGTTAACTTTTGACTACTAATACCATCAATAGTTTTATTTGTAAGTATGTTAACAGCACCCGTGTTAACTCTTTTTATTATGACTACTTCGTCCTCGTCTGGCTCTGGGTTTAGTGTAACGCTTATATCTGCCGCACTATTACAAAGCACCGCCATTGATTCAGTTGTTGTTAAATCAATATCTGTTACCAGTGTTATTTTATCAGTCTTGCTTGCGCTTTCATTAATCACCAAATTAAAATCAGGTTTAAAATTTGCGCTTTGTGCTGTGTAAATTGATTTTAAGTCGATATTTAGGCTATTTAAATCTTGCGCTGCTGTGTTAGGGTAAAGTTTTTGCAGCATCTCATCTTGTATGAAATCCTCGCCCCCTCCTGTGCGTTTCCATAGCTGAAAAACAATAAAATTTAAATCGTCAAATGCTTTTTTTAAATCAACATTGCTATTAATTGAGTCTGGTAGTTTTAGCTGTCTAGGTGGATTAACTCTTGCCATTATCGCTTGGCACCTTTCACTTTTAAGTAAGCACCTTTAATTGTAAGTGGTACTGGATCACTAATATTTAATCTAAATATAAAGCTTTGACCGCGTATCATAAAATCCACTTCTGTTCTAAACGTATATTCGCCTAATCTACCTAACTCCATCCATGACACATGAGGGAACGAACGGCCACCATCAATGCTAACTTCCACCATAACTCTTGGCACTTCACCTTGACCAGTTATCAACCCTACACCTTGCTCAACATCAAGCGTTAGCCTTGACATAACCATTGAGTCATTATTTAAACCAAAGTCTTTACAAGTAAATTCGCTTGTTGTTCTTTTGCGCAATAATGTGTCAGTGTCTTGTGTGTACTCGTCACGCTCTAGTGTCAGCCACTTACCCCCACTAGCTACGTATGTATTACCGTATGCCTGTACAGAGTCTGTAGCACTGTATACACCGTTATTTGTGCCGCTTGTAAGTTGTGACCAGCCTTGACTACCTAACTTCTCATTAATTAAAAAAGTTTTATTAGCGCTTGGAAAGGTGATTATATAAAAATCTTGACCTTGCAATGTTACCGTATAGCCTAGCGCATCAGATACATCACCATAGCTTTCAATTGCGTTAGATAGGCAATCGTCACTTATTCTGTCGTACACGTTACCAGATACGCGATATACAGCCTTATCATCACCTAACCAGTACAAAGCCTTATCAGTGTGTGCCAGTGAATTAATAGCTGCACAACCAACACTAAACTGTTGCCCCTCTAATCTGTCAATAGGTGGNTGTCCTACACCTGAGTTATACCAAGGCTCAGTTGTTCTAACCCCAAACCTNTANATAGTTTGATTAAAAGCGTAATCCCTCACAAGCTTATCTGGTGAGCTTTCAGCCCCGATACCATCAAGNCCACTGACTTTTTCAGGTAAGTTAGGCTGTGAGATAAAGCTCAATTTAGGTGTTGTGTAAATAAACTGGCTATTAATAACAGTTACAGAGGTTACACCAACTAAATTAACATTATTGTTAACTTTCGCTGCTCTACTACTTGCCGTGTAGATATAAACTTTATCACTAACTATTACTAGGTTATCCCCGTCATCATCCATGATAACGCGTCCCTCTCCAGTTATAGGAGATACGCCAATATGTGTACCGTCACTAAGTACCTCGTACAAGCTGCCGCCAACAACACGATATACTATTTCATTCATAACATGACAGCCTCGTTCGTTTGTGGCTGGCACTGAATCTACTAATTTTTGACCGTACCAACTTTGCAAGCTGGCTGGCTTGTCTGAATACTCATTAAGCTGTAAATACATATTAGTTGTATTTTGTACGCTTACTGAGCGTGTACGACTTTCATGCGTACCACCAACAATATTAAATGGTATAGTTTGAAACATTAAGGTGTTGCTCCCTCAATTCGCATAGTTGGCGCTGTACCGTAGCGAGCTTTTTTGTCTGCTTTGTTAGCGCCTTTTATAGCATCTTGAAACTTCAAGGCATATTTAACTGATTCTTCCGTATCTTCTGACCATAAAAATACTTGATGTAATACACCGTAAAGATAAATATTAGGGTAGCCAGTTAATACTGAATTAGTCTGATTCGTTTCAGTTAAAGCGCATGGTTTTTTGTAAAATGTAATAGATAAATCGTAATAAGCATCAGGAACGCGATTAAATTCAATTTGATTACCGATAATAGTAAAAAATTCAGGTCTGCCACTACCAGAACGTCTAATTAATTCTTCTGGCGCTTGGTATTTAATGGTTAATGAGTTGCCACCACTTTGTAATGTTATAGATCGCATTTTTTCAAAGTTACAAGGTAAATCAATTAACTTTTCAGTAGTTGTTAATACCTCGATAGTTTCCATTTCACGAGTCATCAACTGAGTTTGTGCGTTGTTGTACATTTCATACTCAGCAAGCATGATAAAATCAGGTATCATTGTGATAATATCTTTACGATGCGACCATCTAACAACGCTATCTAGTAAATTATCATACGTATCTAACATTAAATTACACCTTGTTTGGTTCTTAGGTTTGACCAGTCAGGACTGTTTAGCTTACCTAGTAAAAACTTTCTATTTTGTGCTGATAATGGGTTACAGCAATCTGCACCTTTAGCCTTTAATTCTTCTGTCCACATTTCAACAACAATAGGTGGTATAGATGCCATTCTGTGCCAGTCACCTTGAAATCCTGAGCTTGCATTGTCTTGGTGTAGCTTGTTATGAGCTAAAAACGGCTTAACGTCTTGCGTCTTATAAACTTTAATTTTACCATCTTGCTTAGAATACTTTTCTATTATACCTGTTTGTTGATCGACATCGTACATTAAATAGCCCCTACGCTTTTAAACAACTTGTACTCATCTGCTGTACAAGTAAATTCTTCACCACGATTAACCATACCTTTAGATGTGCATAGCGAACGTTTAGCTACTGCTTTTTTCGGTGTTACTTTTTTAGTCTTTTTAACTTCTGTCATAAATCACCCGTAAAAGTAAAAGGGGGCTATTAACCCCCCTTATAGTTAGGCTGTTAAGTCAGCTACAATACCGCTAGACTTTTCGTTTTTACTTACTAGTGTGTACTCAGAAAGTAATTGAACGCGATCACTATCACCAGTTTTAGCAAGTGGCGTTTCTTGAAAGTCTGCCAAAGTAGCTAAACAGAACATATCCATTTGTAAAACAAGCATTGAATCTTGTACTTGAAAACGGTTAGGCACTACTGCCAACGAACCAAAATCAGATACATAAATATCAATTGCCGTGTGTACAGTTGCCGCATTGCCATCAACTACGCGTTGCGCTGCTCCTGCTGAACCACCGTTAACGATGCCTGACATAGCTTGCTTGATAGTAGAGCCAACCATAATAGTGTCTGGTTCACCGCCCTCATCCCAACATTTAGCCAATACGCTTTTAAGTTGAGACTCAGCAAACGAGCGAGGCGTACCAGTGGTTCGAGCATCAGTACCATCACCAGTTGGAGCTGCACCGCCTGAACCTAAATCCACGTTAGTGGCTAGCCATGATTCAACACCTGCTAGTTCACGCGCTACTGATTCAGAACCAACCGCTTTAGCTTTGTTGGCTAAAATAGCAGATTCCATGTCACGCTTTAGCTCTTTAGCAGACTTCATAATCTGGTAGTCTAATTCATCACCGCGTCCAGCACTATCAACTTGACGTTGTGTACGAGTAACGCGAGGAACCTTATCAGAGATTTGAGTATAGTTACCTAAACGCACCGTTAAGCTGCTTTGTGTTGTTGCTGCGTCATCACCCTCAATAACCTTGTTAGCTGCGCTTGCAGTTGCTAAGGTGTCGGTTTGCCATTCATGATTGGTAGCAGTTGCCGCTTCACGCGAGATACCAGAAATAAACGGGGTTTGTGTTGGCGAAATATCATAGATCATATCGCTTAAATCTTCACGATTACCAATGGCATCGTAAGTTGAAATTGTATTAGCTGGAGTAGACATATTTAATTACCTTTTTGTCGTTGAAGTTGTCGCAACTCAGCAAATGCTTTAGCGTCACCGTTTTTGGCTTTTACCTTTAAAGCTTTTACCTTTTCTGTTGCTGCGTTAGTTGTTTGCGCTCTTGGTTTTGTACTCACTGGAGCTTTACGAACTCGTTTTTCCACTACCGCCTTGCGTGTGTTTGTAGCTTTATAACGTGCCGCGTCAATTACTGCTTGAGCAAGTAAAGAGTTGGTATTTACCGCGTCCACTTGATCTTGTGTAAACCCGTTATCAGTGTAATAACTGTTTAGCGCTGTCATATCATCTTGATATGCTTCTGTCGCCTTACCGTCACTTAACCACTGTGGATTTTTAGCAATTAACTTGGCTTGCTCTGCTTGTGTATCAACCTGTGGATTAGCATTAGACTTCGCACCTTTTAAAAACTCTTTGCGTTTCTGTTGCTTTTCAATATGACTGATATACTGCTCTGGTTCGTACTCTCGCATCTCTGCAATTTGCTCATCAGATAAAGAATCTTCACTTACCATTGCCTCTAATGTTGTTAGCTGCTCTGATAGTTTAGCCCTGTCACTGTTAAGCTTTTGTAAGTCTGCTTCAAGCGTTTTCTTACTCTCTGCTAACTCTTGCGTCTTGCGAGTATAATCAGCTTGCATTAAGCCGTTCGATTTCCACTCCTTGAGTTGGTCTGAGCTTACTTCTTCGCCATCAAGTTCATAGTAAAAAAGGTCTGTTTCCTCGTCTTGAGTTTCTTCAATCGTTGCTGATTCCTCAATCTCTGCCGTAACATCATCATTAACTGCCTCTGCTACTTCTTCGATTGGTGCGCTATCATCTAGCACGTCGACCGCTTCAACGGGTACTGGTTGCTCGTTAGAGTCCTGACCTGCCCTAGCTGCTTTTCTTTTTTCTAAATATGCTTGTTCT
>JGI24005J15628_10001886_pt1 | contig 10984 bp, 10 predicted proteins | sample LinPmetageLP40_FD_15628 | JGI IMG/M metagenome (IMG submission 15628) | reverse complement strand
AACAATTTTCAGACCCGAAGAGTGCCACTCAAACTAGACTGTAAGTCAGCAAAGGTTGTGGGAATCAACAAGGAGACCCCGGAATAAATCCGGGGAAAGTGGTTTAAATTTATGCGGAGACTTTGGAACAGGTTTAGGGAGGACTACTTCAGTTTCGCGGTTTTTTTAACTCTGGTCTTGCGAAGACATAAGTTTTTCCGGACGCATCCCCAGACCATGAAACACAATACCTAAAGCACCGCCTTGCCGCATTTATTGCGGCACCCCCTTACTACGAAGTGCCAAAGGAACAATAAACAATTTTCAGACCCGAAGAGTGCCACTCAAACTAGACTGTAAGTCAGCAAAGGTTGTGGGAATCAACAAGGAGACCCCGGAATAAATCCGGGGAAGGTAGTTTAACTTATGCTGAGACTTTCCGCCTTTGTTAGTGATCTTCACCAACAAATAAATGAAATTATAAAAAGAATCACAGACTTATACACAGTCTATGATTCATTCCTTTGCACTTAAAACTGAGCCGTTTCAGTGCTATCTTTCATTGCCACGGTGCTAGAAACACCCATTGTCACGGTATTCTGTACTGCATCAAAATAAGTCGTTCCAACAAACCCTTGATGCTTCACTGCTTTGAACCCCTCTTTTTGTAAGGCGAATTCACGCTCCTGTAATTCAGAATATCCTGCCATCCCACGATTTTTATACGCCTTTGATAGCTCAAACATGCTAGTATTTAAAGCATGAAAACCTGCCAGAGTTATAAATTGAAATTTATACCCCATCTCTGCCAACTCTTCTCTGAAAGTTTCCATTTCACCAGGGCTCAATTTAGCTGCCCAGTTAAATGAAGGAGAACAATTGTACGCCAGTATTTTACCGGGAAATCTGGCATGAATAGCATCAGCGAACCTCTTTGCTTGTTTCAAATCAGGCGTAGATGTCTCCATCCATAATAAATCTGCATATGGTGCATAACTCAGTCCTCTATCTATCCCCTGCTCAATGCCATTCCTAACATGAAAAAATCCTTCGGTGGTTCGCTCACCTGTCACAAATTTGCTATCGCGCTCATCAATATCACTCGTGAGCAGGTTGGCTGCATCAGCATCGGTACGAGCAATGATAAGTGTTGCTACACCCATGACGTCTGCAGCCAGACGTGCCGCTACCAATTTATTGATGGCCTCTTGCGTAGGGACTAACACTTTACCTCCCAAATGCCCGCATTTTTTTGCAGAACTTAGCTGGTCTTCAAAATGCACGCCTGAAGCTCCACTTTCGATCATGGCTTTCATCAGTTCAAATGCATTTAGATTTCCTCCAAACCCAGCTTCAGCATCGGCAATGATCGGCACCAAATAGTCAATCTTTTTTTCATCACTATTGACACATTGTATTTGGTCGCGCCTAAGCAGTGCATTATTTATCCGTTTCACCACTTGTGGTACACTGTTGGCGGGATACAGTGACTGATCAGGATACATTTCTCCCGCCAAATTGGCATCGGCAGCCACCTGCCAGCCACTCAAATAGATGGCTTCCAATCCTGCCTCTACTTCTTGCACCGCTTGATTTCCTGTCAAAGCACCTAAGCCAGCAACAAAATCCTGGGCATTCAATTTTTCCCACAACTTCGCTGCACCTAAGCGCGCCAGGCTATAGTCCAATTTATAAGATCCCTGAAGTTTGATAACCTCCTCTGCGGAATAGGGTCTTTCTATCCCTTTCCATCGTGGATTTATAGTCCAATCTGTCACTAGCTCTTGAATTCTTTCTTGCGTTTTCATAGTGTTATTATGTGTTTTGATGAATGATGAATCCCCACCTCAAATGTAGATGTGTTCGTGGGCATTATTTATAAGTACTGATAAGCCGGTAATGTTAAAAATTCCTCGAATTCGTCAGATTTGACTAATTTGTCAAATAGATCAAATGCCAGGTAATACCTGGTATTCTTTAGGTTGGTCTCACCAACCTCTGCGATTATTTTCTTGCGCTCTTGCTCGAATATTTTAGTATATAATGTCAAATCAAACGTTCTTCCATCCTCTAGTTTTACCTCGTTGTTCAACCATTGCCAAACTTGCGTCCGTGATATTTCAGCAGTAGCGGCATCTTCCATTAAATTATAGAGTGCCACCGCTCCATACCCTCTTAGCCAAGCTTCGAGATACAATATGCCTACATTTATATTTTTTCTAATGCCTTCCTCAGTTACGATGCCCTTTGGCAATTCCACCAAATCTTGAGTCGTGATGTGAACATCATCCCTGGTTACGTGCAGTTGATTCGCAGTCGGCATGTGTGTATTGAAAACATCCATAGCGACATGCACTAAGTCTGGATGTGCTACCCATGTCCCATCATGGCCATTCTTGACTTCACGTTCTTTGTCTATTCTTACCTTTTCAAGTGCTTCATTGTTGGCTTTAGGATCATTTTTAATAGGGATTTGTGCAGCCATACCACCGATAGCCAGAACGCCTCTTTTATGACATCGCTGAATGACCAACTTGGCATACGCATCCATGAAAGGTGTTGTCATGGTCACCTGGTCTCTATCGGGAACTACAAAGTCAGGATGATTTCTGAATTTTTTAATAAAAGAAAATATATAGTCCCAACGCCCACAGTTGAGACCAACGATGTGATCCTTGAGCTCATAAATGATTTCATCCAATTGAAAACTTGCGGTGATCGTTTCGATCAACACGGTTGCCTTAAATGTCCCTTTCGGAACTTTAAGATATTGCTGCGCAAATTCAAACACATCATTCCACCAGCGTGCTTCTAAATAATGTTCCAATTTTGGGAGATAAAAGTAAGGAGCTGTCCCTTTTTCGAGTAGGGTTTTGGTATTATGAAATATGTACAATCCAAAATCAACAAGACTTCCAGAAACTTCTAAGTTGTCAATGGAAATATGTTTTTCATTCAAGTGTAAGCCTCTTGGTCGTACCAAGAGCACAGCCGTACGGTCGTTCAATTCGTAAGATTTGTTCCGACTTGAATCAAACAATGAAATGGTTCGGTTATTAGCATCTATTAGATTCTGCTGCCCTTCTATTATGTTTTTCCAAGTAGGTGCATTGCTATCTTCCAAGTCAGCCATAAAGGTTTTAGCACCTGAATTCAGTGCATTGATCACCATTTTCCTGTCCGTAGGACCTGTGATTTCTACTCGCCTATCCTGTAGGTCTTTAGGAATGGGACTTGCTACCCACTCGCTTTTTCTCATCTGTTCGGTCTCTCTGGGGAATTCTGGAAACTTGCCACTATCAAAATTCGATTGCTGTGTGTGGCGTCTTTTAAGCAGAGCGTTTCTTTCTGGATCAAACTTTTCATGAAGAGCGACCAAAAAGGCCAATGCTTGCTCCGTCAATATTGTTGGATAGTGATCTTTGACCTCTTCGGAGAGGTGAATCTTGGACTGTTTCAATCGGGTGTCTTCCATAAGTCATGCGTTTATTGCACACAAGTATAAATTGTATAATTTACAAAAACAAGCGAACGTTCGCTAAATATATCAATTCGCTAAAAATAAATATTCGCATAAAGTATTATCTTTACGCTTATGCAAGAGAAATACATCAAGTTGATCTTCGGTCTAAAGCTAAAGCAGATCAGAACTGCCAAATCATTGTCCCTATTTGGATTGTCCAAACTTTCGGGATTATCTAAATCTTATCTTAACGAAATAGAAAAGGGGAAAAAGTATCCGAAACCTGACAAGATTGCTATTCTTGCAGAAAAACTAGAGATTCCATATGATCAAATGGTCTCCTTGAAGTTGGATAAGAACCTTGCACCCATTGGGGAAATCTTACAATCAAATATTCTTAAAGAAATCCCTCTTGACCTTTTCGGAATTCAGGAAAGCACGTTAATTGATATTATATCAAATGCCCCAGCAAAATTCAATGCGTTTATAAGTACAATTATTGAAATCGCTCAGAATTATAACTTTAGCCGAGAAAATTTTTACCTGGCTTCCGTCCGGTCTTTTCAAGAAGCAAACAATAATTATTTTGATGACCTGGAACAAGGGGTATTAAAATTCTCAAAGTTGTATCAACTCGACTTATCAAAGAAGATTTTTTCGGGGGAGTTGGAAGAGATTTTAACAGAAGAATACGAATACACCATCGATGATCGTGAATTAGGAAAATATTCGACTTTGGAGAACTTAAGGTCTGTATTTGTGCCCAAAACAAAAACTTTGCTCTTAGCACCACAAATAGATGAGGCTCAACGCACATTTATATATGCCAAGGAACTGGCTTATAATTTTTTAAACTTTGAAGAGCGTTTGTACACATTTTCATTCATAGAATTTCAGAATTTCGATCAAGTCCTTAACAATTTTTTCGCTTCCTATTTTGCAGGGGCACTTGTGATACCAAAGACATCGATCACCCAACAGCTAGGGGATTTGTTTAGACAAAGCACCTTTGATAGCAAGGCATTTTTAAATATCATCGGTAGATTCAATGCTTCTCCTGAATCAGTTTATCAAAGATTTACCAATATCTTACCAAAGGATTTCAATATTCAAAATTTGTTTTATTTGCGGCTAACGCACAAAGCTGGAAGTGAAAAATATCAGCTGAAAAAAGAATTGCATTTATCTCATCAACATTCTCCTCATGCCAATGAGGCAAATGAGCATTATTGCAGACGCTGGGTATCTTTGAATGTGCTTCAAGAGATTGGTAAGCGTGAGAAAGAACATGTATTTGATGTGCAGATTTCTCACTACCCTGGAGATGATCTGAAATATTTGGTGCTATCCTCTGCTACTAAAGATCCATTTCAAGACGATCATTACCGAAGCATCAGTGTTGGGTTGATGATTGATAAGAACCTCCAGCGAAAGATTGGTTTTTTAGGCGATCCTGAAATCAAAAACCAAGAAGTTGGAGTGACCTGCGAGCGATGCACTATTGCTGACTGTCGTGTGAGGCAGGTTCCTGCTGTGATTATCGAAAGACAATCTAAAAACAATCAAATTGCCTCTGTTGTCAATAAATTGGTAGAAAAATTCAGCTAATGTTGACTTGACACTAGTGTCAAGTCAAGCCTCAAACTTCCGAACGTTAGGCTGAATTCATGTCAGCATCTCATTGACAATCAGTAGATTCCGAAACAAGTTCGTAACTTCTCAATATCCGCAGAGAACATTTTGGTCAGAGGACGTTTCCGGGCAATAGAGCCGGGTTTTTAACCTGAAAACAGGAATTCACCTGCCAGTATTGAGAAGTTACACAAGTTCGAAATAACTGACCCGACACAGTACACTTAACTTAACACTGGTCTATAAAACCCAACACTTTAAGTACTGCCTTCCCGCATTTATTGCGGGAATCCCTTGCTCTTGGCATCGATAGAGCGAGAAACAATTTCGCAATGCGAAGCACTGCTCAAACCTGATAGTGGTCTCGCATTTTATATTTGACACACCCTTTGCTGATAGCACTGGCGCAAGTTTGTAACTTGTGCCTCATAATTGTTCCATTCAACGGTGGCATACTTTTGAGAATGATATGTATTTTTATGGACATGAATCTCTTCGACCTCCCTTTTGACCCGAGTAGAAACCTCCTGCCGTACGATGGGGAAGTGTATTACTATGGCAAGGCATATGATCAGGCTTCTGCAGATCAATTATTCTCATACCTTCTGCGTGATATCGAATGGAAACACGATGAATCTATCATCATGGGCAAACATATCGTCACCAAGCGAAAGGTCGCTTGGTATGGTGATCAGGGCTTCGACTACACGTACTCCAACACCACCAAAAAAGCCCTTCTCTGGACGGTACAGCTCCAAGAATTGAAAGATACCGTGGAGCAAAAGACCAACGAAACCTTCAACTCCTGCTTGATGAATCTGTATCACAGTGGAGAGGAAGGGGTGTCTTGGCACAGTGATGGAGAAAAAGCCCTCAAACGTCATGGTGCGATTGCCTCATTGAGCTTTGGTGCTGAACGCATATTTGCTTTCAAGCATAAAGACACCAAGGAACGAATAGACATCCTACTGGAGCACGGAGGCTTACTCATTATGACCGGCACTACCCAATCCAATTGGCTGCATAGCATTCCCAAAACGAAGAAGATCACGACTCCAAGGATCAGCTTGACTTTTAGGACGATCATCGCATAAATAAAACACCCACTTGTCATGCGCAAGTGGGTGCTTCCTTATTACTAAACCAAATGGGATAATCCTCTTTGAATTAATCTAGATTTTCATTTTACTCACCTTCTTAGAAAGCTTCGTAGATATGTTTGTAATCAAGTTGTCCATCGCCTCTTGGAATGTAACCTCTATGGGAGCTCGCTCAAAATCCTTTCCTATAGTAGAAAATTTAGTGTCGCTTTTTCCAGATACATTCGCCTTAAGTACGGTCTTCATCTCTTTTGAAAGAACTTTAATTCGCATTGAAACCTTAGAACTGAGCTCACCTACTCCCCATTCACTGCCAACATACCCGTTGCTAACACTGAATTCAATAAAAATCATTGCCTTTGAATTCGGAATCTCTCCAAACAGTATTGTGACTGCAGGTTTGTTATTGAAAGGACGTGCAGTACCTATTGCCAGATACTTGTCCATTTTCACCGCTTGATTCGGATTAAGCCTATAATCTGTTTCTTGATCTGATTCCTCTATACTCAATCCTGTAATCGAGTAAGCTAGATTCTCAGGAGCAAGTTCATATTCGTCCAATACATATTTATAGAATGATTCATCAATATAGCTTTCAGTAGGCTCCAACTTAAATAAGTTGCCAATTTCAGCTATTACTTTGTCTAAATTCTTTTTTATGACATCATTTGGAATTTCTTCCTCATTCATAAACTTATTTAAAGCTGGGGTCGAAGATTCAGGATCCGCATCGATATTAGTGCCAAAGACACTGACTATTGCAAAATTATCCTGAGCAACTGCCATGTTGGTGATTGCACCTACTATTATTGTAAATAGAAAATTCTTGATATTCATTATGTATTTTATTTAATCTGTTTGTTAGCGTATTTCATAAACTCTTCCAGTTCACTAATCTTAGTATCGAAACGACCAACGTCTAATGTTTTAGCTTCGGCAAAATAAGTTCGTGCCTTTTCCTGATCCTTGAGAATAGCTGATACATATGCCAAGTTAATGTAAAGGGCTGAGGCGACCACTGCATTAATCCTGGCACTTTTATCGGCTACACTTTTAGTCGCTAGTTCCTTCGTCCAGATAGCTGATGCATCATTAAGCATTTTGACTGCTTGATCTTTGTCATTGACAAAGCCTGTGAATCCTCTTATGACCATGGCTATAGCTTCATCTAGTTCAGTATAGTCCATTCTTTTATGTTTTGCTTTGTAAAGTTCTAGTGTTTTCATGCGATAAGGGAATCCAACTAGATCATTAAGCATAGAGTCAGCTTTTAGTAATGCCTTCTTATTAGATTCGCCTTCAATATTTCCTACTAAAGATGCTTGTTCAGACTTCCATTTACTCGATACTTCATAGGTTTTCATACTATTAAGTACTTGAACCGTTTGCTGTTGATCATTATAATTATCAGCTACAATTGTATTGCCTGATTTATCAAGTACTCTTATGCCAAATGGATTCTTATAAGTAATTTCCCAAGATGCATTCCCATCTTCCTTTTGCCTGTCAGTTTGTTTTTTACCTGAAGTAATTAATGTAAACCCTTCCAATATTACTTCCAATGTAAAATCAGCTTCATCCAATGACTTCGAAAACCCTTTCAAATCAAGATATTGTTGCGCCAAATATTCTCCATCCAAAGGTTCTGGAATAAAATAACGTGTAATTTTCTTTTTATATACTGTAGGCTTAGTTGGCTCAGTAGGCTTTGATATTAGCACTTTTTCTGCTGTGCTGGCTTCATTTCGACTAGTTAATGTTTCTTGATAGGAGGCTAATGCATCTTGATGTCGCTGATCAGCTTTTTCGACAGCTATTTCATATTCTGCCTCTATCTTATCAACCTTCGCTTGATAGGCTGCTTGCTTTTCGAGAAGCTCGGCTTTGTTCTTCTGAATTACTATTGCGGAATATTTCCAATTTGGATCAACCTCTATAGATGGAGATTGAATATAATTTAACTGAATCTCTACAGCCTTTTGCTTCTGAGAAAATGCAGAAACCGCAAATAGTAGTGATACTAAACTAATACCGATGTTCTTTTTACTTATAATCATTGTTCTATTAAATTTTAAAAAAACCGCCCTCAATAATCCTATAACAAATGGTATCAAGGACAAAGCTTATACCCATTCCATTGACTGGTTTTATCTTTCTGATTATATCAGGGAAATTCAACTCTTTGAATTCGAGTTGTGTGAATTATGCGGTAATGTTACGAGAAATTATGATCACTACCTAAACTATTGGAAACCTATTAACTTTAGTCTATCGCCTTCATGTAAACCGTCTGACTTGGATAGAAAAAACCAAGCTTATTGGCTACCAGATATTTTTGATAAGACTGGATTGTCCTCTTATCTCAAACGTATCCCCTACACGCTTCCCAAGCATCGCTTGCCCCGCTGGGGTCATGGGTGATATGGCAAAGCATTCTTCTTCGTCAATTGATATCTTACCAAGGCTTACAGATAAATAGTAGTTGCCATTGTCTGTGACTACCAAGGCTCCGCTTTCAGCTTGTTCAAGTGTCTTATGTGGGTCTATATTATTCAATACTTTCTTCATTTGAAGAGAGTCCGCAAGTCGGCTCGCATACATATCCCGTTCATTCTGACTCATCGCACGAGAAGTGTCATACTTATCACCTGCAGTGCTTCGCTGTTCTTTGTTGGCGGCATCTTGCGCATCGTTCATGGCTTTTTGATGCATGATGACGGTTTGATCGACCAACTCAATGCACTTATTGTGGATTTTTTCTTTTAGTGAATTCATCGGCTATTTAAGAGATCAATGTAAAGTATAGTACTAAGATTGTGAGGATACCATTGACTATTGCGAAGTTAAGAATCATCTCAGGAGACTTTTTGAGATAGACTCCAATTAATGAAGTAAAGAGTAAAATTATCCACGCAAACGAAAAATTGCCATAAATACTCGCACCTAATGAATGCCTTTCCATCGCATTGGTAGATATAAAATCCACTGAAGTGACGATTCCCAAACCAGCTGTTCTTCTAATTTCTATCGGCTGATTCTCGAATAAACGAAAGCTTTCATTTTTATCAATTTCAAAGACCACTTTCTCTGTAGTCACCTTCTTTCCAATTACAAATCTTCGTCCTGTTCGACTTGTTGCCACTACATTTTCTATTTGAACAACACGGTCTTCGATTACCTTTCTAGGGATTATGAAATCAATGAGTAGCCATGAACTAAACACCAATCCAATGATGGATACGATTCTGAAATAGCGAACATAGGGTTTTAGATCAAGATCTGGTTCTTGTTTTGGTCTGGGCCTGTATGAAGGTCCTGGTCTAGGTCTCCTGCGATACTGAGGTGATGGTGGTTGATAAACATCTTTCTGATCATATCGTGATTTTTGAGCAGGATCACTCAGCACAGCATAGGCCTCATTGATTTCGGTAAACAACTGCTCTGCATGAACGCTACTTGATTTATCCGGATGATACTTCTTGGCCAGAGATCGGTACGCTTGTTTGATCTGTACCTGCGAGGCATTTTCATTGACCTCCAATATCTTGTAGTAGTTTTTCACTTCAATAAACCAATATCATTTAAATAGAAAGTCATTCCGTAGGAATCTTTACCAATAATAAGGGGTGACCTTAATGATTGCTGAGAAGATTTCTCCGCCAAGCTGCAACATGACTTTAATAATAATTGGGTGCGAATAGCAACTTATCAGGTCAACATTCCTCCATCTACCTGGATCACCTGTCCAGTGATATAAGAAGACATATCTGATCCCAAAAATACGCAAGCATCTGCGACATCTTCAGGCTGGCCTCCTCTTTTCAGCGGAATAGCCTCTCTCCACCCTTGCACTGTCTTTTCATCCAAAGCATCGGTCATTTCTGTCTCTATAAATCCCGGAGCGATGGCATTGGATCGTACACCTCTCGAACCCAATTCTAATGCGATTGATTTGGTGAAGCCTAAAATTCCTGCTTTGGAAGCAGCATAATTGGCCTGACCTGCATTTCCTTTAAGCCCTACAACGGATGTCATGTTGATAATCGATCCAGCACGTTGCTTCATCATCGTTCTAGTAACTGCTTTTACTGTATTGAAACAAGATTTCAAATTGACATTGATCACTTGATCCCACATCTCTTCTGTCATACGCATCATCAGGTTGTCCTTAGTGATTCCCGCATTGTTGATCAATATATCCAATGATCCAAAATCAGTCACCACATCATTGATCAGCTGCTCGGCAGCTGCAAAGTCAGAGGCATCAGATCTATAGCCTTTTGCTTTGATGCCTTTTGCTTCCAATTCGGCTACAAGTGCCTCTCCTTTTTCTACGCTAGAAAGATAGGTGAATGCGACATTGGCTCCTTGTTCGGCATATCGATTGGCGATCGCGCGGCCTATTCCTTTTGATGCTCCTGTGATGAGCGCTGTTTTTCCTTCAAGTAATTTCATATAAGTAAGTAGGTTTCTTCTCCATATGCATCCCGGTCAAATGCATTAATACCCCAAAGAAAGTGAAAAGCTGATACACCTCCAACTCCTTTTTTTCTCCACCCAGTGGGTGTCTTATTATTGCGCCATTTCTAAGCCTGCCTTTGTCGGACAGACAGGCTTGACGCAACATCGAAAGAGAGGAAATAAGTCTAATAATCTCATGGATTCCATGTATTTCGATTAAATTTGCAATCATTAATTTTTGATTATAAAACTTTGAAAACATATGTCAACAACAAAATATGATGTCATCGTAATAGGAAGTGGTCCTGGAGGATATGTGGCAGCGATCAGAGCTTCTCAGCTTGGAATG
>JGI24005J15628_10001884_pt1 | contig 10995 bp, 4 predicted proteins | sample LinPmetageLP40_FD_15628 | JGI IMG/M metagenome (IMG submission 15628) | reverse complement strand
CCAATTATACAAATTAAAAGAAATGGAGCTACATCTTTTGCAGTAAACCTTTTTGCTTTTGAAGAAGATGATACTGTTACAGTTAATAGTATTAATAAAACAACACAGCCTTTTTATAAGTACGAACCATCTACAGTTACTTTAACACCTAGTGCAACTACAGGAAATAGCGTAACTATAACAGCAAGTGTAAATACATTTGTATCTGCACACAATGGTACTTATCTACAAATAGGTGGTAAGCAATTAAAAATTGTAGGATTTACAAATGCTACAACTGTTACTGCTACAGTATTAGAAACATTAGCAAATACTGATGCAAATGCAAATTGGCAAGAACAATTATTTTCTGCTGTAAGAGGATTCCCACAAGCAGTATCTTTTCATGATAACAGATTATTTTTTGCTGGTGGTAAAGATGCACCTTCAGTAGTAGTAGCATCTGAAATAGGTGGTTATTTTAATTTTGCACTTGGTACTGGTTTAGCTAATGAAGCAATTAATGTATCAATAACTTCTGATAGTGTAAATGAAATTAGACATTTATTATCTGGTAGAAACTTACAAATATTTACTGATGCTGGTGAGTTTTTTGTACCACAAACAGCAGATCAAGCAATTACTCCAGCAACAATAGCTTTTTTAAGACAGACACCTTATGGTTGTAATAGAGCTAATCCAGTTCCTTTTGATGGTGCAACTATATTTACTTCCAAAAATGGTAAATCAATTAGAGAGTATGTTTATTCTGATTTAGAACAAGCTTATAAATCAAACAGTATATCTATACTATCTAGTCAAGTTGTTAATAAGCCTAAACAATTAACTATGATGACTGGTAATGAAGAAAGACCAGAACAATTTGCTTATTTTTTAAATAGTGGATCTACATTAGATGGACAAATTGCTGTCTTTCATAGTATTAGAGATGAGAAAGTAGCTGGTTGGACTATATGGAATACTAAAACTAACGATAAGTTTCATAGTATTACATCTATTAATGAGTTCTTATTTGTAATTACCAAAAGAATATTACCTTCTGGTACTAAATATTTATTAGAAAAGTTTAGTAATGATGATTCAATAACTGTAGATTGCTCAACATTAACAACTGTATTTCAAAAAGGAAGTCCAGCTGTTAAAGGAGCAAGTCAATCAGGAGCAACATTGTTAATTGATGGAATTACTACTGCTCCTAAAATATTAGAAACATTTACAATAGCTGGTAATGCAACTGTATATACTATACAAGCTGTAACTAATACTGCTAGTAATGAATATAGTTTGCAGTTAAATCAAAATTTAGCAGCATCACCTTCTGACAATGCTGTAATAACTATTGTAAAAGGATTTACACACACAGTTAATTCTATCTATGAAGCTACAAATGTTGTAGAAGCAGTATTTGGTAATGGTGCTTTAGGTAATTACACAATTGATTCTAATTCAAGAATTACATTAATTAATGCTCCACAACCTACTGGTGTAAGAGTTGGTTTTAACTTTACTCCAATATTAGAAACTATGCCTATTGATAAAGAAATTGATACTGGACCATTGACAGGACAGCCAAGAAGGATTAATAAAGCTATAATAGATATTTCAGGAGGATTAGACGTTACTATGAAAGCTTCAGATATAGGTGCAAAAGAATTAGTTATACAACAATCAAATTTTACTTTAGGCTCTGATTTAAGTGCAGAGACTGGTAAGAAAGAATTTAACTTTTTGGGTTATAGTAAATCACCAACTATTACTATTTCACAAAACGAACCTCTACCATTGAAGGTATTAGGTCTAGCAATGGAGATACAATTCTCATGACAGCTTCAGTAGCAATGATGGCATCAGCTGGAATATCAGCTGTAGGTAGTATAGCTTCCGTAAGAGCACAACAAGCAGCAGCTAATAGAAATGCATATAGACTTGAAACAGAATCTAAAATGGCAAAACTTGCAGCTTTACAAGAAGAAAATGCAAGAAATGAAATAGCTAAAAATGAAATAGCTAATAACTTAGCGTTTCAATCTATTGCTGGTTATGCAGATAACAGTATGTCTTTTCTTAATATTAATAAACAAGTAGAAACAACAAGAACAAAAGATATTGCAGATATAAGATTAATGGGAAAATCAGTACAGAATAAATATCAAAGTCAATTATTTGAAAATAGAGCAAGAACAGATGCATTAACATTTGGTGGATATGCAAGTGCTATTGCATCATTAACAAATGGATATGGTAACTATAAATATTATAAAACTTAAATGGAGAATATAAATGGCATTAACTAGAGGTGATAGAAAAAATAGAGCTACAGTATCTTCAATACAAAGCAGAATGGGAGTTGTGTCTGCTTATGAAGGATCAGGTATTGCTGATGCAGCAAAATCAATTAGTGGTGTTTTAAACATTGAAGCTGAAAGACGAGCTGCTAATGAAGAAGAAAAATGGAAAACTGATTTTCGAATTAAAACTAGAGAAACATTAAAAGAAAAAGCAAGAGAAAATTTTGATAATCCAAGTGAATTTACTAATTATACTAATTCATACATAAAAGGATTAAAAGAAGATGCACCAGTTAGATTTAAATCTTATGCAGAAGAATTTGCAAGTCAGATAGCATTTACACATGGTGAAAAAATATTTAAGTAAGACAAGATAAAGATAAATTAATACAAGGTGATAACATAGTAAAAGATGCTAGTGATATGTTATATGATGCAATAGAACTTTTAAATAGTACATCAAGTACTGGACATCAAGATATATATGCTACAAATATTATTCCACATCTATCAGAAATAATGAAAACCTATGAAGTTTTTTATGACAGTCTAACTGGAGTAGAACAAGCTGCACTTCCTTTTGGAAATCCTGAACAATACAATAAAACATTGATGGTAAGTATAGAAACTGAAAGATTAAAAGTAGTAGCAAAAGAAAGATTTTTAAAAGCAGCACAAATAGATGATGAGTTTTTAGCTAAAGGTCTTTTAAGAGATGATGATGGTTTAACAGAAGTTGAAGCACTAATGTTAGAACTACAAAAAGAACAACAAGATTATATTGTAAATCCAAATTACAATGAAGAAGAAGGTTTAGAAGTTTTTATGGACACAGATGTTGGTGATAGAGAAAAAATTACAGAAACAGTAGGAACTTATGTACAACAACTTTTAACTAATAATAAAAAAACACAAGATAAAGTAAAACAAGTAATAGAACTTGATAAGGAAAGTAGAATTACCTTTGCACAAGATGCTATAGATAATTATAATTTTATTATTTCTGACCAAGATGAACTCGGTAATCAAAGATTAATAGTTTCTTTTAATACTTTAGAAGAAGTAACTGCATATGGAAATAGTATAAATGCAAATACAGAACAAATTGGTAAATTACAAAATAGTTGGATTTTATCTAACTCTATAAGAAAGTTATCAGAAAATCAAATAACTTCATTTGATCCAATAGATGGAGTACAATTTGCAACTTCAAGAACTGAATTTGATAACAAAGTAAGAGGATTTCAATTTGAGATATCATCTTTAGGATATAAAGGAGATGCATTAACAAGTGCAGAAATAAAACAAAAAGTAGTTGATTACAATTTATTTTTGTTAATGGAAGAATATATACCATCAACACAAGGATATAAAAATTTTGCAAATTTAAATTTAACAGCTGCTATTGTAGGACCAGATGGAGAAATTGTAAAAAATAATTTAACTACAATGTTAGTTAATTTTAGTAAAAACATGGGTTACATTCCAACACAATTAGATGATATGTTTACTGATGTTTTAAATATGCAAATAGGAGATAATGATAGTGGTCCATTTACTAAACAAGATCTTGACACTTTACAAGCAACTGCTGATATGGCTAACATAATATCACAAAATACAAGTTTAAACAAATCTGCATTCAGTGCAGAAGCTTTAACATTATTACCATTGTTAGTAGATTTAAACGCAAATTTTGAAAAAAATATAGTTAGTAGAACTTCTGGAATGACAACAGATGAAATAAAAAAAACGAAAGAAAAATTTGCAGAAATGGATTTGTTAATTGTAAAAGAATTTCTTGCTAGTGCAAATCCTGATGCAACAAGATATGACGAAGTCTTAGGACAACTTAATAAAGTACAAGAAGAAAACGAGCAAGGTTATACTATATTTAAATTTAGTGAAGAAAAACTTGAAGATGTACAAGAAAATGATACTAGCAATATGTTTGGATTATTCGATCAAGGAATTATTACAGGAGTAAAAGCATTTAATTTATTTAGTTTAGATAGAATTACTGATGCTGCTAGAGCTGGTAAACTAGAACCTGAATTTGATTTAGCTATGGAAGAATTTCAACCAATAATGGAAAGATTATTAGTACAGAAATTCTACAATAGTAGTTTAAATAATATTAATGCAATAACCTTAAATAAAGCTATGGAAGAATTATTTCCAACTGCATTGTTTTTATTACAAAAACAAAATTTTGGATATGAAGAAAGAGGACTATATAGTCTGTTTGGTAATTAAATGACACAGTTAGTAAAATATCCTATGTTTCAAACATTTACATCAGATACTTATAACATGACTAAAGAAGAAATAGTTACAGATGCAGTATTAGAAATACAAAAAATGATTATGGGTTACACAGATGGTGAAAGAGAAATGCTTGGTATTGGTAAAGATTTTTTAGAAAGTGAAAATCTATATGAATTATGGGATAATGATAAAATAAGATTTCATTACAAAACAGATAGTATGAGAAATAATCCTACATACAATATAAGTATGGACGCTGATAACTCTGGTATTTTTGTAAACTTATTTCACCCTGATAAACAAGGTGTCGGATATCAGCCAACTAAGAATAGAGCTTTATCTAAAAATATTAGTTATGAAGATGTAAGGCAAGAATACAATGATAAAGCATGGAAATCATGGTTTAGTAATAATGTAAGTAAAAAAGAATTTTTTAGTCAAGGAGATGGTAAAGTAGCTACTAAAGGTGCAAACGGATTTGTATTAAACTATGGTTACAATAAAGAAGAAGAAAAACAATTATTTGACAGATTAAAAGGTGTATTTGATTTAACTTTAAATGCACAAAATAAAGGTAAAAACGGAATCAATGATTTAATTAGAATGTTTAATGATATTGATTTTTTACCAGACATAAATGTACCTTTAGAAACTGTTGAAAGAATAACACAAGACAGACAACAAGATTTTTTAAGGTTTATTGAACAAGATAAAAAAGGAGTATTTGACGATATGAGTATAAGTAAATTTAAAGGTGGAGAAGAAACTGCATTAGGAATGACAGAAATAGCAGACAATATGTTTTATGATTTGGTAACTGAAAATGAAGGTGGATTTTTTGCACAAGCATATGATAGTGGATATCAAGAAGATAGAAATAAAACTTTTAATGTTGGAGTTAGAGGTGTAGGTGGTGGAGTAATAGAAATGGCTGCTGAAGGTAGTAAAATGCATAAAGCAGAATATGATTTAATGTTAAGTGAAAAAGGTGATCCTACTATTGGTACTGGTATATCTATTAATAAAAATAAAGCTGGTGGAAAAAGAAATATTAAATTATTAGAAGATCTAGGTTACAACATTGACAATCTTTTAAATGGTACTGAAAAATTAAGTATAGAAGATAATCAAAAAATAGTCATGGGAATATTACAAGAAACATTAGAATTAACAGAAAGAATGGTTGGTATGGATTTACAAACAAATGAAAATTCCTATTAGCATTAGCTTTAGTAGACTTAGCTTATAACAGTCCTAGTTGGATTGGTAAAAGATTTAAGAAAGCATTAGAAATGTACAATAAAACAGGTGATATGAAATACATTGGAGATTTTGGTAGCTACAACAAAACAGGTCAAGGTCTTTTAATATATAGTAAAAATAAAAAATATGATAATTATGATGATCTTGAAAAAAATTATGAACCAGCATTATTAAATGAATTATGGAATGACGCTAATTCACAAGCTAAAATAAATAATATGGGTGGTTTTGTTCCAAGATTTGAAAAAGTTGCTGGATTAATTATGGCATGGTCACAAGGTAAATATACATATTTTCCTGAACTAAATAAAATTAAATCAGGAAAACCTTTAGATAGTCAATAATGGGTTTTGTACCAACAATAGCACCAGTAAGTCAAGGTGACTTTACTATAAATGGTAAACCAGATGTTACTAGTTTTGAAACATTTCAAACTAGTTTAAAAAATATAGGTGCTGGTTGGGCAGATGAAAATGTGTTTGGATTAGGACTAAAGCATATTGTAGATGCAAGTGTAAATGCTAACCCTACTGAATTTATACAAGATCCAAATTACAATATTTTTATTGACCCACAACTAAGAGGTTTAGAAAAATATATAGGTAATTTTATGCACAGTAAAAGTGCAAAACAAACTTATAGATTAATAGAAGATTTTAAAAATGATTCTCAAAAACACAATGGTTCACCATCTTATATTATAGGTAGAGTATTAGGTGGTTTTACAGATCCTTCAAGTTTATTTATGTTTAGTAAAGCTGGTAGATTTCTGTTTACTGGTAGTAGATTAGCTAGAGGTGCAAAAGCTGGTACTCTTATAGGATTAGAAGAACAAGGTAAAAGATTATTAAATGAAGATAGATCTGCTTTAGAAAGTACATTAATTACAGCTGGTGGTTTTGTATTACCAGCTTTATTTCCAGCAATAAATAATAAAGTAGCTAGTAAATCTTTTGATGATGCAGCAAATAAATTAGATAATCTTGATAATCATTATGGTCCACAAAATATTGGTGGTGGTGTGTATAAAAATAAATCAGTTGGTGCTTCAGATATTAGTGATGGATTAAAAACAGAAGCAGATTGGATTAACTCAAATCAAATAAGACCAACAGGATTAGGAATCTTAGCTGAAGATTCTGGATTCACACCTATCTTTAGAGTTTTAAAAACAGGTGGTTTAGAAGAACAAGATTTTATTACTACAGTATTAGAAAATCCTTTATTAACTAAAGGTAATTTTGATGGAATTGCTAGTGGAATTACAATAGAAAGAAAAATTAAATCTCGTCATTACATGATTAAAATTAGTGATGATGCTGTAATGAGTGAATATGCTGCATATTTAAAAAATGCTGGTAAAAGAGAACAAAATTTTCTTGAAAAAACAGTCAATATTAAAATGGGAACTGGTGAACAAAAATATGGAATTTTAAGTCCTAGAGAATTTGCTTCAAGAGTAACTAGAGCAAGAATAAATCCTAACGGAGATTATCCAGCTGAAGTTGTTGCAGCTGCAAAACATACACAAGATTTATTTTATGGTCCATTAGGCAAAGAATATAAAGATTCTGGTATATCCCTTGCTTATCATAAGTATCAATTGGGTAGAGTTGAATTATATATTAAACAAATGGACGGAAGTATGCCTACAGGCAAAGGTATAAATACAAAAAGAAATAAAGTTAAAAGATCAGATAAAGTAAAAAAATTACAAGATTTACTAATACAAAAAAGAAAACTTGAAGGCAGAATTAAACTAATAGAAGAAAAAGGAGTACAATTAAAAAACAATTATATAAATCCTTTATTTAAAAGAGATGTTATAGACGCTTATCCTGAACAATTTAAATCTATAATGAGAGAAGAATTAGAAGCTTTAGATAAAACTGGTATGACACCAGAAATTATAGATGATATTATTGAAGGGTTTATGCAATATCAACCTACAGTAGCATTAAGAGGAATAGATGATATCTTAACTAAAATGCCAGATGAAGCATTAGGAGAAGTAAATAAAATATCAAGTAGATTTTTAGGAAGAGATTTAGATATAAATTATGAAAGACTAATGCAAGAAGGTTTTATGGAAGATGATGTAATGTTACTACAAAGACATTACTTTAATCAAGTAGTTCCTGATATTGAATTAACTAAAGTGTTTGGTGATCCTATGGGATATGGTACTAGATGGGCAAATGATAATCCTTATCAAGAAGGTTTATTACAAATAGCAGATAATATGTTAAGAAAAAATAAAGCATATGATAGATATTATGAGCAAAGCACAGATTTTAATGCAGAACCTATTGGTTCTTTTTTAACTAAACAACAAATTTCAAACCTTAAAGATTTAGATGCAAGTATACATTTAGTCAGAGGTACTTATGGATTAGCAAATGATCCTAATCGTACTTTTAGTAGAGGTTTAAGAATGATGAAATTATATAATGCTACTACAATGCTTACTGGTATAGCACAAGTGGTTGATACAGCAAGATTAGTTATGATTAATGGTATGAGTAAAACATTTAAAGTACAACTCGAAATGTTTCAAAGTGGTATGGCAAAAGAATTAGTTAAAATGTCTAAGAACTCTACACAATTAGGTGGAGAAGCTTTAGATATGATAGATAGTTCAAGAGCTATGGGTATGTATGGTATGGAAGATGCTTTTGGTGTATTTAATAAAATGGAAAGAGGAATGAGTAAAGTAGGTAATCTTTATTTTACTTTTTTAAATGCAAGTAATCCGTGGAATGCTTCAGTAAAAACTATGGCTGGTTTTTTTAATGGTACAAGAATTATAGAAAATGTAGAAAAAATAGCATTAGGTAAACAAATATCTAAGCTTAATAGAGCTAGATTAAATAATATAGGTATTGATGATACAACAGCTAGAGAAATTTATAAACAATATCAGAAACATGGTGTTGGTAAAAATGGTAAAATATCTACAAAAGCAGATGGTAATGATTTTAAATATATGCGTGTTGCTAATAGTGATTCTTGGGATAATACTCCAGAAGCAATAAAAGCATCTGATATTTATCATCAAGGTTTAGGTAAACAAGTTAATGTAGATATTGTTACTCCAAGTAAAGGAGATATACCATTATGGGCAAATAGTGAAATGGGTGGTGCTATTGCACAATTTAAAAAATTTGGTGCAGCAGCTACACAAAGAATGTTATTAAGAGGATTACAAGAAAAAGATACAAACTTTATGCAAGGTGTGTTTTTATTAATGGGTGCTGGTATGATGGTAGACGCATTTAGACAAAAACAATTTGGTAAAGACTATAGTAAAAAACCATTTCCTACAAAACTTGTAGATGGATTTGATAGATCAGGATTAGGTGGTATTTTTTCTGATATTAATAATGCAATAGAAAGATTAGGTAATAATCAAATAGGTTTAAGACCATTACTAGGTGGTAAAAAACCTTATGGTACATATAAAGATATATTAAATAACCCTATACCAGATGTATTAGGACCAACTGCTAGTCAAATAGCTAATATATCAGATGTAATGTGGACATGGGGTACAGGAAAATACAACCATCACACAGCACGGAATGTGCGTAGACTTGTACCTTTTCAGAATGTATGGTTTTTGGATTCAGTATTTGATAAATTAGAAAAGAATGTATTAAGATAAAATGGCTATAGCAATATCAGATGTATCACCTAGAATACAATATACAGCAACTGCTGGGCAAACGTCATTTACTGTACCATTTGAATTTTTTGCAGATTCTAATTTAGTAGTACAAAAAACAGCTATTTCTAATGGTGCTGTTAGTACATTAACTTTAGCTGCTAGTCCAGCTAATGCTACACAATATCGTGCAAGTGGTGCTGGTGTAACTGGTGGTGGTTCTATTACTCTTGGTGGTGGTGCTACTGTTAATGATAAATATACTATTAGTAGAAACTTACCTATAGCAAGAACTACTGATTTCGCAACTACTGGTATATTCCCTATTGATTCTTTAAATACAGAATTAGACAAAATTATTGCAATGATGCAACAACAAGGTGTAGATATTAATCTATCACCAAGAGCATCTTCTACTACTTCTACTGCTTATGGATTAATCTTTCCTGAACTTGTAGCTAATAAAATACTTACAGTTAATAGTTCTGGTAATGCTTTAGAGTTTAGTCAATCAATTACAGATGTAGCAACTGTTGCTGCTATTGCTAGTGATATTACAACTGTATCTGGAATAGCTTCTAATGTTACAGCTGTTAAAAATAACGCAACTAATATTAATGCTGTTGCTGCTGATGCAACTGACATTGGTACTGTTGCTGGTAAAGCTACAGAGATAGGTAGACTTGGAACTTCTGCTGCTGTGGCTGACATGGCTATCTTAGCTACAGACGCAATCGTAGCAGACATGGCTATACTAGGTACTGACGCAATAGTAGCTGATATGGCAATACTAGGAAGTGATGCAACTGTTGCAGATATGGCAATACTAGCAACCAATGATGTTGTAGCAGATATGAATACTTTAGGTACTGCTGCAATTGTAGAAGATATGAATCTTTTAGGAACATCAAGTAATGTAAGTGCTATGGGTAAATTAGGTCTTGATGCAGTAATAACTGATATGGGTATCTTAGGTACTAATGATGTTGTAGCTGACATGGCAATTTTAGGAACATCAGATGTTGTAGCAGATATGGCTATACTTGGAACAAATGATGTAGTGTCTGATATGAATACACTAGGTAGTGCAGCTATTGTTGAAGATATGGGATTACTTGCTACCTCTGCAAATGTTACTGCAATGGGATTACTAGGTACTTCTGGAAATGTAACATCAATGGGTTTATTAGGTACTTCAACTGTTGTAGGAAATATAGCTACTGTTGCAACAAATGTAGATAGTGTAAATAGTTTTGCAAATACATATAGAATAGGATCAAGTGATCCATCAACATCATTAAATGAAGGTGATTTATTTTATAATAGTACAAGTAATGTACTGAAATTTTATAATGGTAGTGCTTGGGTAAGTATATCTGCTGACACAGATTCTTTAGTAAAAGTATCTAGCAATGATACTACTGCTGGTTTTCTTAATGGTAAGCTAGTAGCTAGTACTGGTATTTCCTTTACAGAAGGAAACAATGGTGGTAATGAAACTTTAACAATAGC
>JGI24005J15628_10001882_pt1 | contig 10997 bp, 18 predicted proteins | sample LinPmetageLP40_FD_15628 | JGI IMG/M metagenome (IMG submission 15628) | reverse complement strand
CATCCAATTCGTAGTGAACCATAAATTTAGCATCACACTCATCACAAGTATATCTCAACATTAAGCAGCTCTGCCCCAAACTTTATCCCAACCGCCTGACAAAGAACCTTTGGCGTAATCTGTTGCTCTGTTCTCAAAAAAATTGGTATGTGTTGGTGCATTAATCATTTCTTCAACCCATGGTAAAGGATTTTTCTTTCTTTTATATATGCCCTTCATTCCCATACTAATTAATCTTCTATCTGCTATGTATCTAATATATTCTTTTACTTCATGTGCAGTTAACCCTTCAATTGCTCCAGTTGCAAATGACAAATCAATAAACTTATCTTCCAGTTCAACCATTTTCTCAGCAATTGAATATATCTTGCCCTTTAGACTATCATTCCATATTTCATTATTTTCTTCAACATAAGATCTAAATAATTTAATCATACCTTCTGTATGTTGTGTCTCATCAACAATAGACCATGTTACTATTTGACCCATCCCTTTCATTTTTCCATGACGTGGAAAATTAAGAAGCATAATAAATGATGAAAATAATTGCATACCTTCAGTAAACGCACTAAATGCAGCAATATGGGCAGCTGTAGATTCAGTAGTTCCATTCTTAGAAGATAAATCTACAATGTAATCGTGCTTTGCTCTCATCTCTTCATATTCTGCAAACTCTGAATATGTTGACTCTGGCATACCTAATGTTTCAATTAAATGTGAGTATGCTGCTATGTGCAATGCTTCTCTTGCAGCAAATCCTAATAACATCATTCTTACTTCAGGTTGTGGAAAGTGTGGAATATAATTTTGTACATATCCACCAGCAACATCAATATCGCCTTGTGTAAAAAATCTAAAAATATTTGTCAAAAAGTTTTTTTCAGAATCAGTTAGTTTTTTCTTCCAATCTTTTACATCTTCTAACATAGGCACTTCAGTGTGTAACCAATGAGATTGTTCGTGCTTTAACCATTTGTCATAAGCCCATGGATAATTAAATGGTTTAAAATATTGTCTTTCGTCTCGTAACATTACTTCTCCTCTAAACAGACTCGCTTACGCAAGTCAGATGTTGAAAATCTGTGATCTCTTTTATTGAAATACAGCTGTATATTTCTTTTTCTACAAAGATCTTTACCTGTAAAGTCTTTATCTTTGTATTCAACGCCCATTATTCTTACATGGATTTGATACATTGCTAATATATCTTCCAAGTCATTTTCTGTAGAATATGTTATTATTTCATCAACGTACTTTACAGAGTGTAGTTGTATATATCTTTCTACGATTGTTTGAATTGGTTTATTTTTTTCTTTTCGATCAATTGTTGGATCTATTTGTAAACCAACTATTAAATAGTCACAAATTGATTTTGCTTCTCTTAGCATTTGTATATGACCAGCATGCAATAAATCAAAGGTACTACATGTAAAACCAACTTTCATATATCCCAGCCCCATTTTTTAAACAAATAATGTTTATGTTTTTCTGCTTGTTGTTCCGTGATAAAAGGTCCTCCAAATGTACTAATATAGCCTATAACCCAATATCCTGAACTTGTTTTAATTACTTCTAACACTAACCTTCACATGCGGCACATTCATCACCATTTTCAATTTCATTTTCAAAATATTTCATCATTTGTGTAAATCCACCAATATATTCACCTTCAATATAAATTTGTGGTACAGATGTGACAGGTCTTCCAGTTACTTCTGCTGCTGTTTTACCTATTTCGTTTATATTAATAAAATCAAACGGTATACCACGAAGATTTAATTCATTTTTTGTTTTTACACAATAAATGCAAGTTTCAGTTCCATATACTTGAGCTTTAGTTCTTTTCTCTCCAGCTGCCAATGCACTCATATCAAGCTCTTTTAAAAAACTTCTCTTTCTATCTTTTTTGCTACTTTATCTGCTTTGCCAATTTTCTCAGATCTACAATAGTATAAAGTTTTTAATCCAAGTTTCCATGCCATAAAGTGAACAGCATGCAAATACTTTACGTCGCAGTCCGGCCGAAAGAATAAGTTAATGGATTGAGCCTGGTCAATGTAATTCTGTCTGTCAGATGCGTGCTCCACAACCCATCTTTGGTCAATCTCCATACTCGTCTTGAAGAGGTCCTTTTCCCTGTCATTGAGTATATTAAGGTGTTGTACGGATCCGTCGGAAGCGATAATGTTGCTCCATACCTTGTTATACTCATTTTCATTAGTCTTTTCCTTTATCAGTTTATCCAAATATTTGTTTTTATTTAAAAATGAACCAGATAAAGTATCTTGTCTATAAGCATTTGCTCTGTATGGTTCTACGCTAGGAGAAGTGTTACCCATAATAATACTAGAACTAGCATTGGGAGCAACAGCCATAAGGTGAGAAAACCTAAGACCAGTNCCAGCAGCATCAGGAGCTTCTCCTCTAATTGACCCGAGTTCCAAATTTGCTTCATCTANTCCTCGTCTAATNTGTCTAAAGATTTCCACNTTTCTTGACTTTGCAAGTGCGGATTCGAAAGGTAAACCAGCCCTCTGTAAATGGGCATGAAAGCCAAGAGCCCCAACACCAATAGAGCGCTCATTAATTGCAGAGAATTTTGCCCTTGAAACAGCAGCAGGAGCTTTATCAATAAAATACTGCAGTACGTTGTCAAGCATCTCAGCAACGTCCCTAAGAAAAAGATTTTCATTTTTCCAATTATCATAATATTCTAAGTTGAGCGAAGAGAGGCAGCATACGGCGGTTCTATCCTTATCAGTTGGTAATACAATTTCTGAACAAAGGTTTGATTGCTTAATACTTAGTCCTAATTTCTTTTGGAATTCAGGCATTAGTCTATTGCTTGTGTCAATAAAATGAATATAGGGTTCGCCTGTCATCATCCTAAGCTCTAACAACCTTTGCCATAGTTCTTTAGCAGAGACCACCTCCTTCACACTTCCGTCGTGTGGGTCTTTCAACTGCCAACTATCATCAAAGTCTTTGTCCATCATTGATTTTTCAATAATTTTCATAAACTCATCATTAATGTTAACACCATGATGTAAATTAAGTGTACGCATGTTTGGATCACCAGTTGGTCTTCTCATTTCAAGAAACTGTATTATATCTGGGTGCGATATATCCAAATAGGCTGCGTATGAGCCTCTTCTAGTCCTTCCTTGTCGATATGCTAAGGAAGATGCGTCATAAGTTTTCAAATGTGGCATAACGCCTACAGACTTGTCATCTGATGATCTTATACCAATTCCAATTCCAACTCCTCCTCCAAGCATTGATAACCAGTTTACCTCCGAAAGAGTGCTGACCAAACCTTCAGATGAATCTGGTAGATAAGGTAGAAAACAAGAAATAGGTAAACCCCGAGCAGACCTACCGTAAGATAGAATGGGAGTAGAATAACTAAGCCAATGCTTGCTAGAATAATCGTAAAGACGCTGGGCATGCTCTTCGTTAGAACCAAAAGCCTTGCTGACATAAGCGAACCTTTCTTGTGGTGATTTTTCTTCGTCTTTCATATAAGACTCTCTGAGTCTTTTCAAACCAAGTTCATCAAACAACTTATCTCTTGATAAATCTATATTCATAATATTTACTCGTAATATTTTTTGTACTTAAAAAGTATAATTCTTTGTTGCTCAATTATATTTCTAAGTTTTGTTAAATTAACTGACAATGATTGATAACCTTCGTCTGTTAATGCAAATAAGACAATGTCTTTTTTATCATCTTTTAAAACTTCCCATACTTCTTCTGCATTGCTTGGATGAATAATTATCCAACTGGGATCTAATAGTTCTATTGGCAGAGGAGTCTTTAAGTTAAGTTTCTCTCTTTCAACCTCTACAGTTTCTACTTTTACTTCCTTGACTTTATCTTTATTAAATAAACTGAATGATGCACAACTACTGAGTAGCAATGATCCTATTGACAAGAGAAGGACATTCCGAATTTGGTTTTTCATTTAATTCTTTTTCCGTTAAAGGTGCACCAGAAGCTAACTCTATACATCTTATAGCTTTTTTGGAAGCATTATTAATAATTCTTTCAACAGATTTAGTTTTACGTATAGCTGACTTACCAATGTCTCTAACTGTGCCATCAGCTTTTGTTTTATTAAATCTTTGTTGTAATGAATTTAAATCTTTGTTTTGACCTTGCACTACTAGTGATAATTCTTTGTTAGCCTTTTGAATACTCTGCACATCTTCTCTGATTTGACGAATTAATATTTGTTGATCAATTACTGCTTGTTCGTACTTATCATTATTATTTTTTGAGATAGCTAACTGCTCTCTCATACTGGTTACATACCAGCCAGCAGCTAGTAAACTACCAATAATCAATAATATTAGTAATAATTTTATAATTGTACTTATACCAAACATTGTTTATTTATTTTTTACAAATTTTGAGATTAAAGGAAATACTTTATAAATTTCACAAGCACATTCTTTAGCTATGTCCATATGCTCTTTTTGAGTACCATTACCAGACCTAAGTTGAATATAATGTATCCAGCTTCTAAGAGTGCCATTCATATATAGTTTTGAAACTGTCAAACCTTCTGGCAAAAAACATCTAGCCTGCTCTTTTGCGACTCCTTCACTTATAGCTTCTTTATATAAAGCAACTGCTTTATCTACTAATTTTTTTTGACTAGCATGAAATGACATTTTTTTAAACATATTTTCACTTGTTCTTTCTAACTCAANACTATTTTGTCTATTTTTTGGATCCTGCAATCTTAGATCTCTGTTAACAAAATTTTCTTCTAAATTTTCTGTTGGGTCAGCATATCTTTGACTAAATTCTTGAAATGAAAAAGATCTGTGTCTAAGTATCTGTCTTGCAATATCTCTTGTTGTATTAATTTCTAAACAAACATTTACCATCTCTAATGGTGACCAATGTTCATTACTAATAAGATATCTAATTAATTTTTCAGAAGTTTCATTATTGAGTTGATTGTTTGGATTAGATACTCTTGCACAGTATGCTACCAATTCTTGTAAGTTATCTATTCCCTCAATTTCAGATTTTGTATAACTAATCAATTTTACATTCATATTCTTTTCCATCCCATAAATTGCATTTTAGCTTCTAATCCAGAATAAACATTTTCTCTAATAATTTTTTGAACATTAATATTATAGTTTACCATATCGTTTATGTCTTTATCAACTATATTTTGAGGCCATATTACAATTTTATTTTGATTATCTATTGCCTTCTCAATTTGTTTACACACTTGCTCATTTCTTGGTTGATTATCATATATCATAACAGTATCAAATTGTAGTTCTTTTAACTTAGATAATGATGTCCCAGCAATTGCTATAGAATTATTTAAAAACAAGCTATCTATAGGTCCTTCCACTACATATACTGTTTGTTTTGTGTCGACTGTATCTAATCCATATATTAAAGGTCGATTGTCAATTATTTTTACAGTAATATATCTAAGTGCTTCACCACGAATACCTCTACATGTTAATCCTGTTAAATTTTTATTGTTATCATAAAAAGGAAAAACTATTCTTGGTTCTTTAGTCTTAATACTATATCTATAATCTTCATTAAAATAACTGATCTTAGATATATCATCAATAAAATATATTTGTTTGAATTTATCTTTTGGAATGTTTCTATTCTTTACAAACTTTACTGCTTCATGTTCATCATCACATTCTAAATCTTTAAGATTAGTTAAAACGGTTTCTAAATTTTTCTGTATTTTTGTTTTAAATTTAGGTTGTTCAAACTTATATGATGGTGTTGCATTGGATCTAACATTGTCAGAATAATTTTCTAAATTGTATTCATTAAATAAATTTTGATCTGTATTTTTAAGAAAAGTACCAAATGCCATTGCAGCATCACAATTAAAACATTTATAGAATAATTTGTTTTTATTGGCAAAAAAGTATCCTCTAGCTTTACTTTTCTTTTTTTGAGAGTCGCCACATATGATACACCTACAGTTGTAGGTATTATCTTTTTTCTTTTTAAATAAAGGAAGTTTGTTACTTATTAAATTTAAGTATTTTTGATCAACATATAATGACATTTAACCATATTACACCATTATAAAAAAGAGTCCAACTTTATGTGAGCTAAAATATATCCAACAACTAATGCACCACCCATTATCATCCAACGCCATCTTTCTAAGTGAGCTATTTTTTCATGCAATGATTTATTTTGTGCACAGGAAGCAGTATTATGATCTTCCATTTTCTTTAAAATTTTATCATTTTTTAATTCAAAATCATGACGTAAATCATCTCTTAATTCACTCACTCTCGAATGGAGTGTTGCATAATTTTGGTCAATTTTGTATTCTAATTTTTCAACATTATGTGAAACAACATGATAGTTATTTTCTAAAACTGATATTCTAGCGTTAGTTGTATCTGTCTTGCTGGCCTCCATATGAATCTGTCCTTATTGCTTTAGTTAAAGAATTGGCTTCAATTTCATTTTTTTTCATGTATTTTATTGCAGCTAATTTTGGAACACCTAATGTGTCGGGAGTAAAACCAGCTATCCCACCTCCGCTAGCATTGTTAGCTGGTATTTCTTCATCAATAAATTGTCTAAATGACAATGTCTTATTTTCAGACATATATTCTTTAATGATGTTTAGTTCTTCATATAAATTTTCTGTAATCTTTGTCAAATACATTGTTTCTAACTCAATTGGCTCATGTGTATATATTAAATTTTCTCTTATTAATGATAATGCAGCGGCATAAGATAACATTTTTTTATTTTCAAATGGAACTTTTTCTATTATTTTTTTTAATCTAAATACCAGCCTATGTAATAAACTGTATGCATCTCTTTCAGCAACAGAATTAAGAGATCTCATTTTCTTTAACTCTTTACCTTTTTTATCAATAATACCTAGCTTATATGCTTTAGTTTTTTCAAAAGGTGTAGTTAAAAGTTTTAATATTCTAAAAGTTATAACAGAATCGACGAATCTACCCACTATATTTTCCTTAATGAATCTAATGATGCCTGATCAGGCACAACTTCCATATTATCAAATGGCATGACATTTAAAAAAATCAAAAATGATTTTAATTTGCTTTTATATCCATCTTCTATTTTAAAAAATAACATTTTAGTAGTTGGTTTTACCCCAAATAAATTATATAAGACAATTAAATGATTAATTATAAGTCTTTCCTTTAAACTATCACCAGCAGAATGTTTTTTCAACAATCTTTTCACATAACTAAATCTTTTTAAATCATCTTTAAATTCATCTAATCCTTTGCAGCTAGGGTTATCATAATGTTTCATAGCAAAAATTATAAAATTATCATCAGTTATTACAAGCATAAATTATGTAGAGACTACGTTTGCAGTGCCCCCTATCATATGCCAATCTTCACCATGATACATTAAAGTTGCTGTATCGCCTACTGTATCAAACTGAACATTTCCTGACCCAGCAATATTAGATTTATTAATGTAAAATGTACCACCCGCTGCAGCTACAGTTAATACTACTTTAATTTGTCCATTGGCTTTTCCTGGATGTATTGACATTTCACCATCAGTTCCACCTATAGTTAATAAAGTAACTGGAATATTGTTAGCAATAACTCCAGGAGATGTAACTGTATCTAAACTACCACCAACAGTTATATTTCCACTAAACGTTGGATTAGATATACTCGAATAAAATACATCAGCAGTAATACTTTTACTTGTACTAGATTGTACTAGATATAATTGATCGCTGCCACCAACACTGGTGGCAGCTGTAAGAGCGGATACTTTTGAATCAGCCATTATGAAGTAGCATGTACACCAGCATGTAATGAATTAGCTAAACCTACTATATGAAATTCATTTTTAGTAAATGCGTGACACATAAAGACTTGACCATCAACATGAGTTACATTTGATACAAACAACACATTGGTAGCTTGCCCTGTTATTCCTGCAGCACCATGGAAGCCAGTTGCCACATCAATAAATGTAGTATTGGCAGCAGTATTAGATACTTTATGTAACCATTTGTATTCTATTGTAGCACCATTTGGATTTGAAAATGCATTAGCAAACAAATGAACATTAGCACCAGCTACATTAGATAAAAAAGATGGTGGTGATTCAGTTGGTTGTCTTGTGCCATCAAATGTTGAAGGATTATCTCCAAATGTTAAATTGTAATGATGAATGTGGTGTGGATAATTAAATTCTTCTTGAATAGCATTCTTTGACATTGCAACTAATGTTTCTGATCTAACCCTAATTTTACCAGTACTTTCAGATTTATATTCATAATGATGATTCCATCCAGGTGAATTAATTCCTAAAACTTTTTTATTGTGCTCAATGTTTGCTTCTCTAGCACTAATACCATATACTCTTTGTATAGAATATACGTTTCTTGTACCTGGAGGCGAACCAATATTTCCTCTAAGTACAGATGCAGTACCAGAGGCAATGTTTCCAAGTATTTTAGGACCTTGCTGTACACCCGGGTGTATAACATTAGCACCAAATGTAGATGCAAATGTCAATGTAATAACATTACTACTATCTACACTTTTAACTTGCATTTTTGGACTGTTAGGTGTATACACACCCACATCAACTGCCAATGCATGTGGAGGTACTATATAATCTCCAGGCATTATTCCACCAGTTGGCGATAAATTTAAGTTACCATATGTATTAGATATAAAATTAAAATTATCAGACGATTGTATATTACCGTGTGCATTACTAACTTGATCACTACCATTAACAAACATAATGTTAGCAATAACTATTGCATTTTCTTCGCGACCCCATGCGGACATGTGTTTTCTCCTTATTATTCTTTATCAGGTGACACAGCGACTTTACCTAAGCTCTCGTGTCGTCTTATGTTACCATGAAAAACGTGTCTTTTGCGCATACCTTTTTTATCTGTAACAGTAAATTCAGCATGCAATTTATCATCTTTCGTTGTATATTTAGGGTCAGTTACTTTTGAGCCCGCTTTTTTATGTGTATCAATCTTATCATTTATATCAGATCTTGTAAATTCTTCTAATATAATAGTTATATCACCAGCATTAAAATAATCTTCTGCTATCTCAATTGCATTATCAGCGCCATCTGTAACTGCAATAGCTGCCTTCATAAAATCTTCATATGTATATTCCTCAGCAATTTGTATGTCCCATGTGTTGTGTTCTACAAATGTGAAGTCTGCTTCTTTATCAAACTGCACTTCTTCAGTTGATAAATCTTCTTTTACACCATCAAGATCATCAACCTTATCTACATCCTTAATATTCTTTTTTGCTTGAGCCATTCTTTTTTTACTTTTTACATCATGACCCATTTCATGATTATCTTCTTTAATCTTGGGAGCTGCCATTTTAGTTTTAGGTATATTCTTTCCTTTATCTAAATCAGATTGAGCTGCCTTCATAGCTCTATTGTAACTCATACCCTTGCCCGAAGTCATCTTATCAGTTACCATTGATTTAAATGCACCTTCATTTTGCATAGAAATTGTTTCTGCAGCTAATTCTGCTAAACTTTTGGATTGATTTTGGTCTTTCATGGTTTTTTCTTTCATTGTTGTTGTTTCTTCTGTTTTTATCTTATGGCCCATATCGGCAAGATCATCTATGTGATTGTCATGTAAATGTTCACCGACCTTTATTCCACCATGTTCTTTAACCTTTGATCCAACTTTGGTAACTTTATAAGCAGGCAATCCTTCTACTTTTTTTCCAGGCACAGATGTAACATGAACACCCATTGGATGAACAGCCTCATTGACTTCATCATCCACTCTATAATCTTCTGGATTAGGTGCCAATTTATTTACTAACACTTCTAATGCAGCATCTTCAATTGGAGTTAATTTTTTACCTCTATAAGTAGCCATTTTTATTTTCCTATTTTACTTACTGGAGTATTACTCCAAAATTTACAAGACCAATATCTTGCTTTTGTTTTTGGGCCGGGATTATCACAATTATGTCTTGCTCTAAAACTTTTTTTTCTTTCTGGATTATCCCTCTTTATAGATAAGTTAGGATCACCAAATGTTACTTTAACAATATTTCCCTTTTCATTTTTAACATACACTGCTCTTTTCTTAGGACCACCAGGCGTAAGAAAAGGCTTGTTTAATGTTTTCTCTACTAAAGAGATTCTAATTTCTTTAAAATTTTTCATATTATTGCTGTAACAACTTCAACTGCTTGTCTTAAAAACTTTGATGTTTGTTCGTCTGCGGATGCATCTTCAGCATGAAAACCAGCTTCAACACTCTTACACAATTCATTTTTTGTTTTCTCATCAAATTTACCATTATTATAATCACTTAATATTCCAAGCAATTCTCTTGTCAATTCGCCCTTTGTTGACTGTTCATTGACAAACTCATTTAGATCTTCTATATTCATCTACTACTCCATGTTTTTTTTAATATTTTTAACTTAATTTTTGCTAAATTTAAAAATCTATTACAAACATCAATGTTGTCTATAGAATAATCAATTGCTTTATCAATGTCACTAACTACATTACCAGTAGTTTCTTTTTGAGGATCATTTACAAAAATTGCATATTCGTGCATCCATATAACTTGCGACCAAGCATCTTCTAAAGTTTCGTAAACTTCACAGTCGGCATTATAAGTTGTAATTTTGCTGTCTACATATGCTAATGCTAAAACAGAATCATGTTCCTTTACATTCATCATTCCAGATATAGTTGAACATCCAACTAATAAAAAACAACTGAATAATAAAATTATCTTTTGTATATTTATCATTATTTCTTTGTTCTGTAACTTGCTATTCTCTGTTGTTCAATTTTTCGAACTTGAGGTAACATTTTTTGTGCTAATGATTTTTGTAGTCCACTCTTACCTATATTAGTTACTTGTTTTTCTAAACGATCTTTTTCTGCTGGAGATAATGATGCTTTATTTCTACCTCTTAAAAATCTTTTATACAAAG
>JGI24005J15628_10001879_pt1 | contig 11002 bp, 14 predicted proteins | sample LinPmetageLP40_FD_15628 | JGI IMG/M metagenome (IMG submission 15628) | reverse complement strand
GATCAAAAGATTAATTATGAGGTTTAGTGACCAGTATTTGCTGAGAGGACGATTTATACTCATTCTTATGGGTTCGATTCCATTCTGGATAACTTTTTCCTCTAAATTTTTGGCCTACATAAGCAATATGTCTTGTTTCTGGATTACTTTCTTTTGTGAAATATTTTCCATATTTTCCTTCTTTCATAATAATATCATCAAGTTCTGCAGCACTAAATCCTTCTTTTTTCTTTTTATTATACCAATCCCAACATTTACATTTGGAGCATTTTCCACAAGGGCAGAGAGAAACTAACTTTTGGAGTTCCTTCGGTATTAACTCCCACGTTTCCCATCTTCCCATAGGTTCATCTTTGCGATTCATTAACGGCCATTCAATGGGAATATCTGTATGATCTCTAACTATAGAATAATCTACTCTAGAATAAGATTGGTTTCCTCTTCTATAAAAATTTTCAATATCAAAATTTTGATAATGCCAATTAGAAGGACTCCAATTATATGTATTATATGCAATACATATTAAATCTACATTATGCATTTCTGACAATAATGCAACATTATACCATTTAGAAATTATAGTTTGTGATTTATTATCTTCTGCATGGTCTTCAAATTCCGCAAAACCAAAATCAAAATCACGAACATTTTCTTTCAACCAATTACATATAATAGGATATCGTGCTACGTCTTGATCAGATGCATCTAGACGAAGTATTCTTGATATAATATTATCTGTGGTTTCAGTAAGGAGTTTATATAACATAAACACACTATCTGAAGAAGAGCTAGTTGCAGCAAAAATTTTCATAGTCTCTCCATTCATGAGGTTTGTTTCTATGGTTTGTAAAATGTACAAACTTTATATCTGGATGAAACTCTCCACCCATATATATCCAATCATTCCCCGTTGCTTTATTATATCGCTCAGTCATATTGTATTGCCAAGTTCTGTTGTTTCTAAAGTCTATAACCTTATCATCAGCAATCCATCTTGCAAACCATTTATTGGGTAACGTAACGAGTTCTAGTCTTTCCCTCACGCTATCCTCTACAAAATACTGCTCGCCATTAACAGGACCAGTGGTTTGACCGTTCTCTATGTAGAACTGTTGCCAATGATGAATATCTTTCATAAACTTATCATAGATATATTTACATTCCTTTGGGTAGTACTTGAAGAAACCACCATTAATCTCATAGGTGTCAGAATCATTTCTCCACCAGCCCGGCATTGCTAGAAACTGGCCCGATTTTATGGGGTAGTCAAATACTTTTTTATAATCACCCACAAGTAAAATATCAATATCTATTACACAGATTGGTTCATCGATGTCCAACTGCATACCTAACATCTTATTCCATTGAAGGGTAACGCTTGGATGATACGGTTCACGAACCCATATAAAGTTATACTCTGGTAATTTATTTTCTAAGTATGTCTCATACTCTGGGCCATACTTATCACCGATTCGTATTGCTACGATATTCATTTGGATACCCATGCATCTATTTTTTGTTTGGTTGGTGAAGTGCCTCTATAAAAGGTTCCATTAGATGATGTCAAAACATCTCGTAATTTTTTATACGAATTGACCAATTCATCTAGAGTATAATATGCGTGTGACATGTGATAACAAAAGATATTAGTTGCGTCGAAAAATACTGTCTTACCTTGAATTTTTTCCAAAATTCTATCATAGTTTGGTGATATTAAATCCATCAACCAATACTCAATGTCATAGTCCCTTTCCATTTTTTCTTCTAATTGCCTTAAATTTTCAAAAGAACCCATACTTTTTACAGATTGTTTTGCAATAGAATCAGGAAGTACCATATCATGGTCGATCATTTTACCATAAGAGTTAATTTCTGGCAAAGACATATTCATTTCTATTATCATTTGTTTTATATCTAAATTTTCTTGACAGTAATCAAACAACACAACTTCACCGTCAAACTCTAATTGGTCTGCAAGTAGTGCAGCACGATAACCAGCTGTAGTTGAAAATATAATATCAAATTTTTCTGTAGGTAGTTCTCCAANTCNTTCTGTATTCTCTATATAAAATTGTTTTCGTATTCTNGTCATAAATCTACTAAAATAATAATCGTTCATATCTACATTGTCAAGGTCTTTCCAGTATTCAGTTTGAGTATTTCTATAATATGAAAAAGATTTCCTTGCTCTTTCAGAATGGGTAAAATTTATGACAGTAGGCATCCTCTCTACATCTGCCCATGAGGGAGTATAGTCATCGTGGAAATTATCATCTGATCTTTTAATAAGATCATATCTTTTAGACATATCAGGAGCACCAATATCTTTCCATATCGTAAGATTTAAATTCATATGTTGGTGGTGAAAAAATACTTGTTGTCCAGGCTTTGCCATTATATGAGCTTTGCAAAACTTACCGCTCTTCACAAAATCATAGAAGTCTGTTATTGGAGTAACCCGTTTTTCGGGTCCACCCGATACCATATCAAATACCATACCAACTGATACAATCATAACATGAGTGTGATCACATTTTAAAAGAACATCATGAACTTCACTTCTATAACAAAACCGAACATCATGNCCGGTTGATGCTCCAGTATCTCCCCCTGTCACCATAAATGTTGTAGTTTGAGTTTGTTTCTCTATTCCAAAATCCCATTTTAGTTTGTCAGGATAAACTATCAGAAACAACATGTGTTTGAAGTCTTTTTTAATTTTTATATTCTTTGTTTCCTTCTCCCATAAGGAAACAAATTCATCAAAGTTATTCATAATATTTTAACCTTTTTAACATAACGATTTCCTTTACTTGTACACATTTCAAAACATATAGGAGATGACTCTTCGGGTTTTTCCACTAAATCACGCATGAATTTTTGCCATGGCTCTGCACTTATGATATCCTCTATCGTATCATTGTTATCTATATGTAACTTATCATCAAACAATGTTTTCACCTTTTTATCTTTTGGAGAACTAGCCCTATCCAACCAACAACAGGGGAGAACATAACCTGTAGCAGATACGGCAATAGGCCTACCGTTAGTTCTGTTCGAGTCTAAACACTTAGGCTGAAAATTCTGGATTTCTTGGTCTGTAGGGGTCTTGCTCATTTTTCCATCTCCCTGAGTAATTTATAACGAATTGTATATTATTGTCTTTTGCCATCTCATATGCTTCTTGAATATGATCTTCGTTATAACTGAAAACTATATATTGCCAATCAATCTGTAGTCCCTTCTTTGCACCCATTTTCATAACTTCAAATAATTTTTCACCATCTTGATTAATCCTATACATACAACTCTCTTCTGGCAAACCATCTAATCCAAATACCCATCTTGTTTTTGGATTAGTATCAAATGCTTTTTCGTACCAAGATATTGGGCGTTGTGATGCAGCAGTATGTACAGTAGAGCTCTTCTGTGCGTCCTTACACATTTTTAAAAAAGTTATAAAATTAGGATTAAATATAGGGTCAGATACTTGACCACAAAAATGAATATACCTAAAATATTTGACAATCTTTCTAAATTGGTCAACAGTCATATAACTGCCGGGAATATCTTTTTTATTTTTCCAATCTTTTCGCATACACATTGGGCACTCTAAAGCACAAAAATTAGATATATCTAAATTACATGCTCTGCGACTAAAATCAAACATCTATCTCTCTCAATACATCTTTTCCAAATTGTTTAACTAATGATTGACTCATGAGTTTTTCACGTTCCTTATTAAAACCCCCATGCATGATAAAATGAAACCTGTTCTCATTTGAACTGTTTAAGGCTTCGTGATTTACGCCGTTGTCAAACCAGAAACCCGTGCAGTTCTCAAAGGGCANCTCTTCCTTTGTGTCTGTGCGTCTCAGATAACAATTCTCTGGTTGATAGAACGCAAGATTGATTGCACCAGCAATGTTTCTAGTTCTNCCTTCTCTATCTCTTTTTTCATTGGAGTCATTATGATCTACAATAGCACCGCCCGGCTCCAATAACATAAACCGCAAACGTCTGTAGGAATTTTCTTTGTGTGGAAAATCTTCTAACCATCGCTTAGTCTCAGGTGCGACCTCTGCAACCTCAGTCCACCCCCAATCAACATCATTCTCAGATAGTCCATGACCGTCTGGATTTTTTGTGTGATACCATCCTAGTGCTGGGTCAGAACCTTTATCCACAAAACTGTGTATGGCCGCAGAACACCAACCATCTCCGTCACCGTATCTATGATCTACAAAGAACCCCTCATCATATACTGCTTGTGCTTCTTGAATACAAACCTCTGGTATCTCTATGTCAATCTTTAGATACCAAATATCATGATCTCTGCACCAATTTGTAATCTGTTTGTGACTCATTTTCCTATCACCATGAATCGTGTCATACCATTTGGTAATTTTTTTGATCCTTTATATTTTATATCTACAATATTAGCTTGTTCTGCAAGATGAAATTCATCTTTTACACAATTAATATGATCGTCATATTGATCATCATCTGNAGANTGTAAAACATAAAGAGGGTCTTGCAATTCTGGATTCCATTCATAGAATTTTGTCATAGGATACATGTGTTCGCAAGCGCAATTTATAATTATGTCAAAATCTTCTTCCAAAGATTTCATCATGATGTCTTTAATAGAACATTGATATTTATTAGAATCTTTGTATCTCTTGTTAAACTTATAACTAATTTCCTTTACATCTTGATCAATTTCAAAGTTTTTTATCCACTCTATAGATTCAAAGTTATCATATAAGAGGGGAACAATATATTGAGCAAACCACCCAGCAAGGATTGCAACCCTTTTTGGTTTGATATCTAACTTAACTAATTCTTCGACTAGCCATAATTTACTTACCAATTGAGAGGCGTTCATAGAATCTAGAACCCTTCTAGTCATATAATGATAATTTCCAGCATTCAACTCACTGGAAGCTAACATTGCATTCTTCCAATCATTTGCCAGTTCTGGTGTAAATTGTAAATTCACGTTTTGGCCCTCCGATACTATTTTTACCATAACGATTTCAACTCCTCAACATCATTAGTTTCTGCACTATTATTGAACAAGCAAATTTTATGATCCTCTCGTATCTTTCTCTTTTCCATATCTTCTGGAAAAATGTTTCCTTTATACCATGAGTAAATATCTCCTTTAGGAAATCCCTTAAAGAATCCCCCCTCTTCATTCCAACAATTATACCAATGATGGTTAAAATAATTATCTACACTAGGATATGTAAAGAAAATAACCTCAGCATTCTTGTTAATTTTTTTTACGATAGTTTCTAGTTGGCCACGATCCCAACGAATCACTGAAGAATTAATTGGGGTTGACTTATGTTTAGCAAAATTACTTTTGACTGTTATTGTATCGTTCCACCACCCTCTTACAATATATGGTTTATCCATAGGTAGTTCAAAAAAGTATTTTAAGTCTTGGTGTATGATAACATCAAGGTCTAGGAATAAAAACTTATCTCCCTTTATTCTTGGTAATATTTGGGGGTCTTCGTTTAGGGCAAACATATAACATTTACGATAGGCCCAGAAAAAATCACGGTCCTCTAAATAGTACTTGTCCCAATAGGTTGGCAACAGTACATCATAGGGTTGAGTGGGTTTGTCTGTAAGGCAATAGAAGTTGAAAGGAACTGAGCAATTATTCTCGCATTGATTCTTTAATTGTTCAACATATGTGCGGTCATATTTGTCGCCCCACTTGACACATAATATAGTATTCATAAATACCTCTTTCTAATCGTCTTCTTGTTCATATATAAATCCCTTTTCCTCATAGTGTCTATATTTCTTAAATCGGGAAAAGAAAAGTCTTGCTTTAAGTATAAATTTTTTCATACGCATTATATATCTCCTGTGATATAATTTTATGACCTTCAGCATTGGGATGAGTATCTCGATACGTATCTTCAACTGAAACCCTTAACTGATTTCTTTCTGGATCAACTTTATCTAATATATCATCAACATTATATCCACCAATCTGTTTCAGTATTGGCCAACCTATAAACTTCTTTTCGTCTATTTCATCAAATATTTTAGAATCTATCATTGCTTTCATAGCTAATCTTAAAGTATCTCTTCGGATTTTACCGATCTTTCGGTCATATTGTCGATCATCGCGAGACAAACTGGATGGCAAAGAAGTCACCGACTTTTGGTATGATAGGATGAAGCTCCGTGCGAGGGGACTTGTCCCTTGTATCATAAGATAAGGAATATCCTTTAATAGTATTTGTGCTATTAAGAAGTGTCTAAGGGATTTTATAGTTACATCATATGTATTATTATACTGTAATATACTATTCCTAGATTTTGAATCTATAGGATACTTTTCAGTTTCAGAATTGTCTCTATGTGGATGAAAGGAGTACCATGCATTTGCCGAATCTTGAAAATCCTGTCTCATCCATTCACTCCACATCAGAACTATAAGACCAATATTTTTTTCTGTTAAAACTGTATCCACAATTTTAGATAATATATATTTATTCCCTAGGCCACACTGTCCAAGATTAACACACTCCATATCAAGTTTATCAGCAAGATGTTGTGGCCAACGGGGGAAATTATGATCAAAATCTGGAGACATAGGATTGTTCAGATAATGTTCAGTATAACTACACCCAATAGCAATCAGTTTTTTTCTAGACATTATAGATAAACCTTCTCATACGCATTATATATCTCCTGTGATATAATCTTGTGACCTTCAGCATTGGGATGAGTATCGTCTTTAGAAATTCTTAACTCTTTTTGTTCTGGATCAATTTTATTTAGTATATCTTCTACGGTATGTCCACCAACCTCTTGCATTATTGGCCAACCTATAAACTTCTTTTCGTCTATTTCATCAAAGATTTTAGAATTTAGAAATGACTGTAACCAGATATGTTTTGATTTTCTTTCAATGAATTCGTCAAGATAAACAGGGCGAATCCCTTGCACCATAAGATAAGGAATATCTTCTAATAACTTTTGTGCTATTAAGAAGTGTCTAAGGGATTTCATAGTTGCACTATGTGCATTATTACATTTCAACATAATGTTATTCAACATAAGCATTGTTTCATAATTCTGTATATTCAGAAACGCTTCAGGTTTATGTTGATCACTCAATATTTCAGGTAATGATTTTGCTATTATAGAAGTAACAGTGCCCGGGCTCGGAGATGGACGAAGTTTGGCCCAATTATCATTTGTATCTTCAAAATCCATTCTTTGCCATCCACTCCACATCAAAACTACAAGACCAATATCTTCTTTTTTCTCTGATAAGATAGTATCAATAAGTTTTGCTGAAATGTATTCATTACCCATACCGGGCCGACCAAGGTTAACACATTCCATATCAAGTTTTTCTGAAAGGAGAGTTGGCCATACAGGATCCCGGCCCCTATATCTGGTAAAACTACACCCAATAGCAATCAGTTTTTTTCTAGAAGATTTTAACATTATATAATTTTGAAAACTCCATCGCATCGTCCCAAGTATCTACCATTGGTTTACCCTTTATATTTAGGGATGTGTTCAGAAGCATTGGACAACCTGTTTCATCATACCACTCTTCCAGTATTGAACGAATTACAGAACCGCAATCTTTCTTGACCACCTGTACCCTCGCTGTTCCATCAACGTGTGTAACAGAACTATAATCGTGTTTAGCCTTTGCGACAAACTGCATATACTCGTTCATTGGTCCTTCGAAGTATTCGTCTGCGTATTCCTCTAGAATTGCTGGTGCAAAGGGACGGAACTTCTGTCGTTTTTTAATATCGTTCACAGTGTCCTTGATGTCATATCGTGGATCACCAAGGAGTGAACGATTACCTAGTGCGCGAGGACCAAACTCTGCGCGACCATTTGCTATACCGCACACTTTATTTTCTAATAACTCTTTCACTACTTCCTTTGGGTTTACATTATTTAAAATGAGAGTTCCAAGATAGGGATGCTTCCACTTCAACTTCTTTTTAAGAACCAACGCAGCTGCGCCTAATGCACTACCAGCATCGCCGGGAGAAGGCATAATCCATATATTTTTCCCTTTGATCTTTGAGTTAGCAACACAATTCAAAGCACACCCACCCATGATGACTAAGTTTTTATGGGGACATAACTCTACCAGTTTAAGAAGTTCTCTCTCGTAGAGGTCTTGTATGGACGATGCGAGGTCTTCTGGACGTGCTTCTGGGTAAATGTTACCAACACCTCTGTGGTTGTTTTCCCAGAGTTGGTTCTCTAAATCATACTTCGGGTCACCAAATGCTGACATACCCATTGTGATGTATTCATCCTCATTAGGTTTTAAACCGATACGTTGTGTGATTGCTGAGTATAGAAGACCAAGGGAATGTGGATACTTCCACGTCATAATTTTCTTCATACTATCATTTTTGCAGTGCCATATAGACATGGTGTCCCACTCACCGATTGCGTCGATGACTAGAACATTGCACTCATCAAAGGGGGATGTATAGTAACCAGCTGCAGCATGACACTCATGGTGACCAAAATACGCATCGTATTTTCTACGAGGCTTCTGCCATTTTTGTCCAGCATAGATTCGGCGTAAGTTCTTACGAAAAGGTTTTTCGTAATACGCAATTATATCTGGTTTGTTAATTTTAGATTTTGGTAACTGTGTTGGGTGTATCCACTTGTCACCCTTCTTTCGACTGTGGCGTTCACTGTGTGAAGCAAAATAAATTCGGTCATTCCTCAGTAAGCAAACACCAGCGTCATGGAATCCTTCAGAAACTCCAAGTACATTCATGTCACTCTCCATTATTTAATCGGGACGTACACTCCCTCAACTTCAAATTTTTCTGTATCTGCCATCTTGAGCTCAGCATCATTTGCAAAGACCATATACCCCAACAAAACATCTACAGGGTTTTCTGCTTTGCGAATGAAGGCCTTTGCATTTTTAAACTTGTCATCTGACTTTGAGTTCTTAACAATATCTAGTTCAAAAACTTTGAGTTTAAATTTGAATAATTGTTCCTTCTGTGCAGAGTCTTCCTTGTTATACGTCGAAACAAAATCAATGAAAATATCCTCAAATGGTTTGGTCCTATCAACATACTCAGTTTCAACATGTGTCTCTGAGTAATTACGAAATGCTTCCCTAAACTGTTCACGGAATTCCTCGTTACGAACCATAGTGCGTTCATCAATTTTATCATAAGGAACTTCTGCAACAAAATCTCTCCACTGTTCATCAGTTTCATCTACCTTGATATAATGTTCACGAACAAGACCATCCTCTGGGTCTGTCCACATAACTGCAACAGTATCCAATTCTGGATTGCTGTAATAATAATCTGTAATTTTATCTGACCACAAATATGCCATTTTAATTTCTCCTGTGTACTTTATTTATATGATTAGACATGTACTATTTTAAGCGTGTTTGTACCAATTACCGCAGCTGATCCATTTGGAAATTCCTGTGAACGATAGTCATCACTAACCTGTCTGGTTTGGTAATTACCAGCGCCATCCAAACGAGTATCAACAATCGCAGTTCCTCTAGTATTACCAGAGCCATTAATGTTATAACTTAGTTTATGTCCAGCATCATCTTCTGCAGCACGAAACTTAATATCGACTGCAAGTGCTGCGTTGAATGTGCTGTCATCTGCTGCCAATGGACCCTGTGAAATGTCTCCATTACTGTCTGCAAATAGACACGCCGCTGATGGAAATGCCCTTGCGCGATTTTGCCTCTGTAGAAAAAAGGATGTAACTGTAGTTGGTTGATCAAGTGTCTCTGGAATACCACTTGCAGCATATGCACTTGTATCTGCCCGGGTATCTATGAATACTGCGGTGCCTGCACCAGAAACCTCTGTGTAGTTCGTAACAGATGCGGCAGTTGCAATTGTATATGTTCCGTTGGTTGCAGCCGTCTCTGATGCAGCAATCATTGCGTCCAGCGTTGCATAGATAAAGGTATCAACATAGTCTGCTTGCGTCATTACCTGTAAATCACTATCGCCATTAATATATAGTGGGTAACCAACTGCACCAAGATCACCAGCAGCAGAACCATCTGTATTATAGGTTGGACCAGTAATCTTATCGTATGCGGTTCCTGTAACTGTTGCGGGTTCTGCCGTTGAACCTTCTGCAACAAAAGCAGATGAATTTTGCGATGCAGCACCAGCCTTCATTCTCGTATCTGTCAAGCCGGGAGTCAATGTACCACTGCCAGACACAACAGTAAGAGTTACAGTTGGTGCTTGAGCATACAGGTATGCAATATAAGCATGCCACTCAGTTCTTTCACCAGTGGTCATCTCTACAATATTTGTTCCATCATATTTTGCAGGAATGCGAACAGCCATTTAATTACCTTTCACCAATACTTAGGTCATTCCCTTGATCGTCTTTAGAGTTGACCCAGCGGCATTCTTTATAAGGAGGGTTGCACCTGCTGTTGCAGTGACCGTACCAGTTACGGTAACACCACCAGAAGTGGTCGCGAGTTTGGTAGCACCATCGAAATGGAGAGTAACAGCGCCATTGTTAGCCGCAGTTATATAATTTTCGGCAAAGGTAGAATTAGTAAGTTGAAAATCATCTGCACGAAGACTTAAATTGCCTGTGCCGTTATCCTTAATAATGCTATTAGAACCGTCATGGTAAATCTGTAAATCTGAAGCAGCACCCCACATTGCCATTGCACCGTCAGGGAAAAGAATATCGTCTGTGCCAGTGGGAACTGTAAATACTGTGGCATCAGCATCATTCTTTAATGTGATGTCTGAGGTGCTGCCTTGGCCCGTTAGGATCAAGCCCTCGGCCGCAGTAAAACCAATCGCCGCATTATCACCAGCGGCAGTATCTCCTGTTGCCTCAAGAGTAGTACCAGTGATGGTGGTTGTTGCGGTGATCGCACCAGTTACATCAAGACCCGAACTGTCGATATCGACTCGTTTGGTTCCACCAGTGGTGACGTTGA
>JGI24005J15628_10001876_pt1 | contig 11011 bp, 10 predicted proteins | sample LinPmetageLP40_FD_15628 | JGI IMG/M metagenome (IMG submission 15628) | reverse complement strand
TTTTGTCATTTTGAATAAGAGGCGAATATATGTAGTGGTCACCTCTTCGAATGACAAAAAGTATTTACTATGTGACAAAACCAAAAACGTTTTTGTCACACTTTTTATTTTGCTAAAATGAAGGAGGCAATTAAAAGCACTCATAATATATACCTCTAAATGACAAAAATGACAAAAATGACAAAAATAATCTGAAACTCTTTTTTTATTTTTTCTAATTTAATTTATTTATTTTCTTCATCATATAGCAGAAAAAAGTTTCCGGAAAAAAGTGTCTATTTTGTCATTTGTCACCAAAAGTGTCACAAAATATATAGTGGTTTAATTACCTCCTTCATTTTATCAAAATGACAAAAATGACAAAATGACAAAAACGTTTTTGTCATTATTCTACCGCTGTTTGAACAGCATTCATAGCATTGTATTTGTATAGGCCATCGGGGCTTCATATATCAATTTACTAAAATTCTTGTATGCTTTCGGGTTATTAGAATCGCCTGTGAACCCATACAGATCAAGATACAGAAAACCATATGGTTCAGACGTAGCCTCAGCAAATAATTGCTTGAATTTATTCGTACCGTACGTGCCGCCGTATTCTTCCGCCAAAGCATCCACTTGTTTCTGATTGGAATTCTGCGATAATATAACATAATTACAACAGGATCTTACAACAGGAGGCACATATTTTAACATCTGTGTATTATACACCAATAATTTAATATTATGGTGTCGATAACTCGTTGCTATTTTAAACATTAAAGCGTTTCTGTGGATATTAGGAAAAGCAATAAAATCATCAAATATTAGTGCTATATTTGGTCTACTATGTTTAGGCATCGAGTCTTGATAATCAATAATACTTTGCAAATGACTATCGCTGTACTCAGAATAAATTGTATCACCATATTCATCATATAAAAAACGGGCTGTTTCGTCCCCATTACTCATAGTAGACGAATATATATACACTGCATCAAACCTTCCAGCAAAAAAATTCGGATTCTGTAAATAATTTACACAGCGTAAAGTTTTTCCGCTTCTTGGTTTTGCTACATCTAATACTAGAGCCCCCTTATTTACGTCTGGTAATCTTTTATCAAACTCCATTGTCTTATCAATAGGTGCTGGCTTAACGGGCAAAATTGTTAAATCATTATTTTCATTATAATCTTTTGGATTTTGATTATTATTATCATTCATATATTATAATTAGGAATTATTTTTAATATTTCGTCGAATTTTATTATTAGGTAAATTTTTATTAATACATTCAAATTCATTTGAAGCCCAGGCTTTCTGAATATACTCCCTTTCTATATTTCTAAATTCATATATATCATTTACAACTACTTCTTCCAGTAATTCAATTTTACAATCTTTTATATCACCAATACTGCGATGTAAATGAGATTCTTTATTAGCCCGATGCTTAGACATACGAATGCATAATAATCTTGCACACGTCCCACCAATATAAATTTTATTATTTTTAAAATTAATAATTCTATAAATTTTAGCAAATTCAAGTTTTCTATTAATAGTTCTATTATAATTCTTCGTATTCATTATAAAGGTATTAGATTAAATTATATAAAAAAAAACTATAGTAAAATATATAATAAATATGAATAATTTAGAACAAAATATTGAAAAAAAAAGAAATTTAAAACAGAGTAGCATTCACATATATATAATAAATATCAAAAAGATCCATAGATATATTAACCAAGAATCCGATGATAATATGGACTTTTTAAAAAATAAAGAAAAGATTATGGAGTACTTATCCACTAAGGCAATATCAACACAGAAGAATTATATAAGTTCAATTATAATTGCCCTAGACAGTAGCAATACAAATGGTGAATATGATAATATATTGGAAATTTATCGTAAATTATTAATTGAATATATTGAGAAATATAATATTATTTTGGAAAAGAATAAAGAACACCCCCGACCAAGTTTAAAAGAATTAAGGAAAGTTATTAATGTATATAAATCCGAACTAATGGAAAGAAACGCATTTTCTAATCCATATATGAATGAGAAAAATTTTGAATTATTACAAAAATATGTAGTAGGCTCTTTATACAGTACTACTAATACTGAACCCCTGCCAATTTTTTTAGAATACGGAGATATGGAAATAATAACAAAGCACGAATATAAATTATTATCAGAAGATCAATTAGATACAAATAATTATTTAATTGTAAAAAGTAGAAATACAAAAATATTTCATATTGCTGGGGGCAAATCTCCTACACTTTTTCGCCTAATACCTATTGGAAAAAAGTTGAATTCAATTTTAAATATTTGGCTAAAATATAATAAATCAGATAATTTTTTATTAGATAGTAAGGGCAACATTATGTCAAGTAATCAGTTATCAAAATATTTATTGAAAGTATTTAAACCAACTGGTAAAAAAATATCAGCAACATTGTTACGCCAAATTCATCAATCCGAAAGATAATAATAATTAAAATACCAAACTTTTTCTAAGTTTGATTAAATGGAGGAATGCATTATTTGTTATAATAATTTTAAAAATTTTAAAACTTTAGGCTGTTTGCATAAATTATGTGAGAGTTGTTATTTAAAATTACAAAAGCAATCTTGTCCGTATTGTCGAACACCTTTTCAGTATACGAAAGAAGATCTTTATTTAAAATTACAAAAGAACTCGCGTCAGGAGAATGACGTTATAATTAATTCCTATCCAGAAATGCGTATTACAACTTATCAAAGACGTAGAAGACGAGATCTAAGTATTGAAGAAATTTCAAAAAGAAGAGAGATTATTAGAAGAAAATGTAAAAAGAAATGGAAATCAAAAGAGGCTCGGCTTAATAAAATGAAGTGGTATGACATCGATTAACTGGAATAAATCTAAATAATAAAACGAACAAAAAATTGTTTAAAAATTATATTTATGTCGTGCTTAATATATGCCTTTAGAAATGCTAGAAATTCCAGTGGAGCCTGACATTATTAACGACTTAGCCGTTATTGATAATATTGAAAATCTTAAATCTTCGCCTTTTGTTACAATGCCTAAAAAGAAAGAAGTTTTCAAACCAGTAGCAGCAGAAGTCCCATCAGAAAATAATCCCATTAATAATCCCATTAGTACCCCATATCAACAAGCACAACAACAAGTAGTTGCTCCTGAAGTAGTAGAACCACGATTAAAAACTGTGAAGAAAAAAAAAGAACTTTCAGAAAAACAAAAAGCACATTTATTAAAAATGAGACAAAAGAAAATAGATAAAGCAAATAAAAATCTTACAAAACAAGTAAAAAATCCTGATGGTTCCCCAACAGCCGTCATCGAAGCTTCAGTCGAAGAACTAGAATATATGGAAGCACAGGAGTTTGACCATTGGTTATCACAAATGGAAAAATTTGAAAAATTAATTATGAAAAAAAGACAAGCAGAAAATAAAATTAAAGAAGCAGAAGCAAAAAAAGAGGCAGAATTAGAAGCCAAAATTAGAAAAAAAATTGAATTAGAAAATAAACAACGACAAGGAGTTCAAACAAATAGTATACCAGAACCTCCTGCTATTTTAAAACAAAATGATTTTGGTGAATTTTCATCATATTTTGGATACGAATAGTTTTAATAATCTTATTGATAGTATTTATCATATTTCAGATGATATGAATAGTATAATTATTTTCATAGAATTATTTTCTATGATAATATATATATAATGTCAGATATGTACGGATCAGAAACAGAACGTATTAATAATCTTATTGATAGTAATAAACAATTAAGTACGGATAATTTATCAACCTTATTATCAGATGAACAACAACAGAACGTAAGTAATTGGAAAGAAAAAGCAGATGAATTTGCTCAAAAATACTCGGCTTTGGCTGAAGGAGGTGGGACAGAAATAGCAGCCTCTCTTGGATTAGAAGGTGCCTACTCGGCAACCCGACGCATTAAAGGCCTATATGGGAAAGTAAAAGAAAGAAGATCTGCTATGGATGCTAAAAAAGCACAAGATGCCGAAAATAGTTTAAATCAAGAATCTAATTTAAATGCCGATCCTGAGGGTTTTCCTTCAGAACAAGTAGCAAGAAGTGAGACTAGTGATCTTAGATCGTCATTGATGGATCGTTTTAATCAGGCAGGAGATAAAACAGATATTGATAATTTATCAAATGTAGAAAACGAGTCCTTACCTGCTCCCAGTGAAGCACAAGGACAAGTTATTCAACGCCCCCCACCAGCACGAGACGCAACAATATATGAAGATGATGATGAGATCCAACCAGCACCAGTAGAATCAGCAGAACAATCAGGAAGCAGTTTTTATTCGTCTGCATTATCACCCGAAGAACAACTAGAACGCACAGTATCAGCCCAAAATATCGGCGATTTAACCGTGAGAACAAACAAAGTCCCATTCGATATTGCTGGTCAGGAATTGTCTTCAAAAAATCCTATATCTCAAATTGTTTCAACAGATCCTAGAACCAATCCGTTTGTCGACGTTAACACACAATCAGGTAGTAATGCATTAGTAACTGGTCAACAAGTTGGAGAACAAAGCCTAAATGAAGGTAGAGGTTTTGTTCAAACACAACTAGATAATTTAGCATCGCGTGGTGCTAATATTAGACAGGGTGTTCAACAGGGTGTTCAAAATATTAAAAACTCAGTAACAGGAGCAGGTGAAGATTTAGGTCAACAAGTTGGCGAACAACTTGGAAAAACGGTCGCTCAATCTGGAGGTGAAGAACTAGCAGGAATGGCTATCGGAGATGCTGTTCTAGGAGCCGTCCCTGTGTTTGGAGAATTAGCACTAGGTGTCACTGGATTGGTTTCAATCGGAGAAGGCTTATATCATTTATTTCATCATAGTCATAAACCACCACCAGCGCCAGCATTACCTCAGATGCAATTAAATATAAGCAATCCAAATGCTGGACTAACACAGAAATTCGCATCTAGTTTACCTAGTATTGATACTTCTGCGGAACCTTCTGCTAGTAGTATGTCATTCTAACGAAAACTCATTCTAACAAAAACTCATTCTAACGTAAGAAAAAAGTATATAATTAATTTTCTATAAAATTATATATGACAAAAGAAATAAATATAAAACAAATTGTTTCAGATGCTGTTGAAAATGATAATATGACAGAGCAACATTATGTCGAACTTGCCGACCAATTCAAAGAAATTTTAGATAAAAAAGAACAACTTATAAATGAATTAAGAAAAAACCTAATAATTTTTAAGAAAGAAATTATTGGATCTTTTGGAATTTTAAAAATATTAGATAATTTATTTAAACACAACGAATGTGTAAATCAATTATCAATAATAACTGAATGCCATTATGAATATTTAGCCGAATTAATAGAAGAAATGCTATAAATTAATATTTAAAATCTTTAGTATATATATATATGTTCAAAGCAAATGCTCCTAGTCAATACGTCCCAAGCAAATCAATAGCAATTAAGCCTGATGTTGTATCTGATGTACTCGAGAACGATCAAATTAGAATTAATATCCCCTCTTATGTTAATTTTGTAGACCCAAACCAAACTTATTTAAAATTCGACCTTAAACTAAATAATGTAAGAGGTCAACTAGTTCCTGATAAACACGCAGGAGGTCACGCCCTTATTCGAAATATATATTACCGTGATGGTAATAATAGTGCTATGTTAGAAGCCAATGAAGATTATAATGCAAATTATGCAATGATGAGTAATTATACCGCACAGGATAGTATTAATCATAAACGAGAATTATTTGAAGGTAAAGTATCTCATATTGGAGATCAACTTCAAGATAAAACACTTTTTTATAAACAAGCAACTTTAGACGGTGGTGCTACTGCTACTGTCCCTGATGCTAATGTGAGAGGAACAAACACTCCCACTTTACAATTCCAATTAAATTCAGGAATATTTAAACAAGGTAAAATTTTACCTGTCAGTGCTATGAATGGTATGAAAATNCAAATNGATACAGAAGATATCGGTCGTGCTTTTCAATATCTTGATACATTTGGAGAATACAAAGTTCAAGACCTAGCCGGTCGTTTTATCAAACCTACAAAAACTTATAACCAGGGCGATGATAAACGAACTGCTACTGTTGGATTTTTCAATGTCGAAACAGATTGTCCGATTGTAAATAATCCTTTTGTAGTAGGAGACCAATTATATCTATCAGCATCTGCCATTCACAATACTTTAACAGATTCTTTAGGTTTTATCAATGGTTTCTTTCCTTCAACAGCAGACGCATCAAAATTAGGTATTCAATATACGCCAAATAGAGTACTCAATCAAGGTATTACCCCTGGTCAATTAACAGCAGCAAATTGTCAATTATGTTACAAAGCAACTGATAGAATGTTAAAACATACTGTATTCAGTCCCAACGATACTACTGACGTTAGAACTAGAATCATTGAAAAACCTAGTTATGCTATGAGCGATATTGAATTAATTACGCAAACAGTATCCCCTCCTGAGGCATACAGCAATGGAATTCTCAAAGCGGCACAATCAGCAGGAGGTATTAATTTTGATATTATGAGTTATGAATTATATCGACATAATCAATCTAATGTGTCTGGTTTGTTACAGGCTCAGATTCCAACTCAGGCTAAACGAGCAATGGCTTTATTCGTCCAACCTTTAGTAGCAAATCAGAATCGAGACGTAGAAGTATCTTCTTTAGTAGGTGTCCCAGATAATGCAAGAAGTTATGAATTTGTCCACGGTAGTAAACATATGCCATCAAGATTAGTACCCTTAGGACGGTATAGTTCTGCTGTCGGTACTACTGATCAAAAAAGAAACGAAGCATTACATACTTCTGAATTACATAAAGCAATTCTTAATGCTGGTGAAAAAGTATATTCACTTCAAAAAATTGCAAATAATTTTGTAATTGGTAGAAGTCTTTCAAAATACGGAGGTACTACGGATTTATCAGGAGATTCTCTATCAGTAAGAGTTGATTATAATACGGGAGCGAATGTAAAATTATTTAATAATTATGTTTATTGTCTCCGAAGAATAATGATTAAAGACGGTGTAGTTCAAAGTTCTAATCAGGTTCCATCATCTTAATATTATTAAAAAACAATTTAATTTAAAAAAAACAAGTAAAAAATCCTGATGGTTTCCCAACAGCCGTCATCAAAGCTTTAGTGGAAGAATAATTTAATTTAAAAAAAACAATTGCAGTAATAAATTAATATTAATATTAATATAAATAAATTCATAAATTTATATTATTATTATCTATACGTATGTATATATATGAGTTCACCAAATATTGTAAATGTGGAAAAATTCGAAGTTTTGCCTTCAAATCAACCCTCTAATAATACATATTCTTTTCGACAAGGAAATCCAATTATAACCTTAACTATTCCAAGTCAAGCCAAATATTTACGTCCCTCTTCAGTCAGATTAAATGGCACATTACGACTTCAGTCATCAGCGGGTCTGGTTCCTAACTGCCAAGGCATTAAAACAGCGGGTGCTGCTAATGTTATTCAATTAAATCCCCGTGTTGGAGTTCATTCTATTGTACAAAATGTTGTTTTAAGTTCTGAGGCAACAAATCAATCTTTAGAATCTATCAGACAATATGGAAGATTAGTTACATCTATTCTTTCTAGCACACATTCTAGTGATGATTATATGTGCGAAAAATCGGTTGTAGCCGTTGCAAATGCCGTTCAACCAGCCAATAATAATTTATCAGGAAATGAAGTATCTTTTAGTATCCCACTTTACTGTGGATTACTTCAAGGAGGTAACCCAATTCCATTAGGAATTAATGGTGTGAATGGACTAAGCATTAATTTAGAATTAGCAAGCGATCAACAAGTATTATCTGGAGCAAATGCCAATGATAACGCAGGTGCATTTTATCAAGTAAAAAATGTCAGTTTATCTGGAGATCTGCTAGTTCCCGATGACCAGGGAGTTCAAGCATTATCAGTGCCTGGTTCGGGTGCTTTCCAATATAATAGTTATTCATCTTTATATTCTGTTATTAATTCTAGTGATGCTACTCAGACGTATAATCTATCAAACTCTAATGTTTTATCTATTATCCATAATTTTTTACCGGTTACACACTCCAATTCTTACGCTCAGGATGGTTTTGAAAATCCAGAACTAAGTAATACTGATGCGGCAGGAACGACTTATAATGCACCTGTAACTTTAAAAAAAGTATCCTTTTCTAGAGGAGGTGTAAAATTAGGTTTAGATTACGAACTAGATGTTGAACTAGACTCATCTGAGAAACGCCCCGAAACACAATTGAATATCCAATATTTAAATGCTTTCAAATCCATCAAAATGAATACAAGAATGCTTAACCAAAATAGACTATTATCATATGGAGGAAATGATGTTCAAGCATATTCCCCTTCTTCAGAATCAGGAACAGCACCAGCCCAACCCAAATTTATCGGATCATCAGTCGATGCTAAAAGAAATTTTGGAATTGGTTTAGCACTTGATCGAGTATCAGACGTTGGAGTTAATTTCAAAGGACAATCATATTCAACTCGAATTCAATCAACACTGGATGGTAAATCCCCCCAATCTGTATTTACATTTGTTAAAGCCAAAAATGTTTTACAATATTCTCCAAATGGAATTATGGTGATGAATTAAAAAAATATAAAAATATTATAACATACAAGTATTTTATTAAAATAAATAATATTAATTTAAAATTAATATTATCTATTAGTATATATATATATGTCAATGTTACCCGAAATATTAAAGGTCGGACCTTTGAAATCATCCGAAAATATGGAAGTAAAAACTGAAGTACTCGATCCTATCTCTTCATCAAATACGGATATCGTTTTCCAAATACCTAAAAATGGAATTCTAGACGGAGGTTCTTTTGTTTCACTAGCAGTAAGAACTGCTACTGGAGTATCGGATGCTTTTCTGCCCCTTAACACAGGTATTCATAGTTTAATTAAATCAGTTCAACTGATGAGTGGTAGCAAAGTTATCGCTAGTAATGACGATTACGCTCATTATGCAACAATGGTCAGACAATTTGAAACACCTGAGCATCGAGCACACGTAGATATGGTCAAATCAGGAGCGTGTTTTGATCGATTTGTATCTAATGATGATACAACAGGCAGACTGGCACCAAAAGATCTAGTCTACTCGGTGGTAGCAAATGATGCTACAGCCTCGTGTTCTGTTCCCGAATTTATTAAACCAACTGATAATGATGAAACAACACCAGTATTCTGTGTTCCTTTATCTCAACTTGTTCCGTTTATGAGATCTAGGCAACTCCCCCTATTTGCAATGAAAGAAAATGTATATTTAAGATTACAATTAAACGTTCAGTCTGCCACCACAGATGGATCAATATGTTGTTTCCCTTCAGGAAGTGCGTCTAGTGGAGTTATTGTCCCATCCCTTGTAAATATTAAATTTTACAGTGATCATTTATATTATACCGACGGGACTATGCAACAAACTCAAAAGGCAATCTTTTCTGAACAAGGTTTAACTTATTTATATGAAGATATGATTACTACTTCTGCTCAAGTCCCATCCACGGCCAACCCTGCTGCAGGAGCGATTGTTGAACAAAAAATTGAAAGAGATATAGCCGTTTCAGGAAGAACAGTCCGTTCTATTATGATTTCTGAAAAGCAAACTGGTTTATCTCATTTACTATTTGGCCAATATACGTCAGATTGTCGGAGAACTGATGAACCATATAATTTTAGAATTAATGAAAACAGACTTTATGACCGTGATCTTGAAAAACCTTCCCAAAAATGGAATGAACTAAGCAAAGTTATGAATAAACCGCTTCAGGTTCCTAGTCAAGTATATTCATTTGATGCAGATACTGATAAAAGTCTAGTTCACAGACCAGCAACTCAGAATTCAATGTTTATTGGATTAATTGAAGGTCATCAATGTAAACCCGCTAATTCTGGAGCAGGTGTAGAATTACACGCAAAATCTCATTATATAGGGTATGATGCTACAACAAGCGGATTTAATGTACTTGGAAATGGTAAGAAAATTGGTGCTAAACCTGTGATTTTCCAAAAAAATTATAAAAGAACACTAGGTACTCAAAGTGCTCTATCACTACGTATGTTTACGAATGTTGAAAGAATTATTAATATTAGAAACGGCGACGTAACTTTATCGGCATAACTATAATACACGTATTTTAATCAAATTAAAAATACTTTTTGTCACAGTAATTTGTCTGATGGTTTCCCAACAGCCGTCATCAAAGCTTCAGTGGAAGAACTATATCCCGTACTGCCCCGACTCACCGCCCATATTTTAATCAAATTAAAAATACTTTTTGTCACACTTTTTGTCATTTTGAATAAGAGGCGAATATATGTAGTGGTCACCTCTTCGAATGACAAAAAGTATTTACTATGTGACAAAACCAAAAACGTTTTTGTCACACTTTTTATTTTGCTAAAATGAAGGAGGCAATTAAAAGCACTCATAATATATACCTCTAAATGACAAAAATGACAAAAATGACAAAAATAATCTGAAACTCTTTTTTTATTTTTTCTAATTTAATTTATTTATTTTCTTCATCATATAGCAGAAAAAAGTTTCCGGAAAAAAGTGTCTATTTTGTCATTTGTCACCAAAAGTGTCACAAAATATATAGTGGTTTAATTACCTCCTTCATTTTATCAAAATGACAAAAATGACAAAATGACAAAAACGTTTTTGTCATTATTCTACCGCTGTTTGAACAGCATTCATAGCATTGTATTTGTATAGGCCATCGGGGCTTCATATATCAATTTACTAAAATTCTTGTATGCTTTCGGGTTATTAGAATCGCCTGTGAACCCATACAGATCAAGATACAGAAAACCATATGGTTCAGACGTAGCCTCAGCAAATAATTGCTTGAATTTATTCGTACCGTACGTGCCGCCGTATTCTTCCGCCAAAG
>JGI24005J15628_10001874_pt1 | contig 11014 bp, 8 predicted proteins | sample LinPmetageLP40_FD_15628 | JGI IMG/M metagenome (IMG submission 15628) | reverse complement strand
CTTCTGCCTATAATAGGAGTTTTTATGCAACCGCTGCGTTTCCATGTAGCCCAAAGTTTAAATACAAAATCATGCACTTGCTGGAAGAATGGAATAGTTAAAAACTCTTTGTCTATGCCTCCATACAAAAGTCGAAACGTTATGCTTTTGCTTTCTTCTCTTTGTTGTTGTGTTAATTCTTCAACACCAAAATAGAACCGGCCTAAATAGTCATGTATACTTGTGTCTGGCAAATCATATCCAATAAGTTTAGCAATCAGTCTAACGTGATAACTATCAAAGTCCATTTCTATTAAAGCGCCTTCAGTGTGTCGGCTTATAAATGCTGCTCTAGTACCATCTTCTTTGTTCATGGCCGCATAATTGAATCCACCATATGCATTGCTTGGTCGACCTGTTGTGGTATGATAGTTGTATCTGGAATACACTCGATTGTCGTTAACTAGTTCTGGCATTCGAAAAGTGCTATTAACTGCTAATCCATTTTGTTCTATATCGGCAAACGTTCTGGGATACAACTCATTGAACCGTTTATATGAATCAGTGAGTTTTGCATTGACAATCATGGGCCAGGCATAGTGTCTAATTTTCTGACACATAGCCAAATGTTGCTGTATTGGTATTACTGCATTTACTTGTGGCAATGATTTGAGTCGACGCCAATAAAAATCATGAGCTGGGGTAGGATAATGGGACTCATCATATGCTTCATTGTAAGTGTACCACCACAAAGTCTTTACATCCCATACGGCATCGTTTCCACCGGTTTGAAGCCATCGCTTCTTGTCATGGATAAATATATTATCAAGTTGCAAAAACCTTGTAAGATACTGTGAAAAGCCCCTTATTTGTTCTGTATGATGTATTGGTATCAACCATTCGCTGCCGTCTTCACAATAAACATATATTGAATATACATCTTGCTGTGATTCATGAGTAGTTGGATTTGCATAAATAGGAACTAACAATGTCTTGTTTTCTGCTATTATGTCTAGGCAGGTCGTAACATCAGATTCATAGTCCACTATCATATAACATATAATAGTAAATAATTTTTACGAATCCAATCCGTTTATGTCTGTGGGTGTTATAAAATCAGTGTCAGTATAGTATTGAAGTGGATCGGACAATACTTTAGTGATTTCAGATAATTTTACTTTGGCTAAATTTATTTGTTCTGTATTTTTTGTTACAACGCCTTTCTTGGTTGCACCAGCTGTATATTCATCTTGTTTTGGACCTGTTATATACCATTTAATTTGTTGAAACTTATACAATTTTCTGTCAATTAAATTGTTAGATAACGAATCATATGTTGTTTTATCTGTCTCAAATATTTTGTCATTATCATATTTCTTAACAAAATATCGATTCAATATTCCAGACACAATGTTTTCACTTGTTATTGTTGCTGTACCCGGCTGAAACGATTTAAATTTTGTTTTTATTTTTGGTTTTAATTTTCTATATTGTATTGTACTTTTATTAACAGTGCTAGGAGAAACATAGGGAATTAGTTTTTTTGATGTTTTAGAATTCCATTTAGTCTGTGTGTATATTTCACCAGTTAAGTATCGATGATATGCTCCTTTATATTCAACGTTGTCAGTAGTCATCCATTGCTTACCTTTAGTAAACAAATTATTAGTAGTTTCGTCTGCAGTGTAATATGTTTTCTGTCTACTCATATTAATCTATATTTGGTCTCATTATACAAGTAACTTTTGTTTGCCAAAAACCATCTGTTGATATTGTGTGATTTATTCCTATAATGCTAAAAACTGTGTTTGCAGTATATTTTTTTGGTAATGAATCAAACGTTAACACATCTCCATATCGTAATCCGTTAATTCCGTCAATAGTAAATGATGCATCAAATGGAAATATTGGAGCAGTCATTTGTTGTGTTTTTCTAATATCATTGGTTGGATATTTTAAATATTCTAATAATGCTGTTTTTAAATCAGCAGCTGTTTCTGAATCTTGTGGGGATGCTCCATATTTATCTGCTGCTTGTTGTAATTTCTGTACAGCTAGATCGTGAGTTGTCTTATAGTCATCTACAATTTTTTGTACGCTAGCGGCATTGTCGGCATTAAACATAAAATTCATATATGGTGCTATATTTTCTTCTGATATATCAGTACCTTGATTTAAAACATAGCTAAGATTTTTTACACTGCTAGGAAGTTTTGCACTTAATTGAAAATTTTGAACTATAGTTCCAAATGGATGATTTGCAAACATTGGAACAGAATATGGTATAACACCTTGTTTGTCAATATAACCAGAATCTGCAAATACTATTTTAGTTTTATCAAGTTTATTTTCTGTTAAAACTAGTTTAATTGCACCAGCTGTAGCTTTATTAACTAATGAAGATATAGACTGCAAGAAAGTTCCTAGTTTAAAATTAGCTTTATTTGCAGTAAGGCCTAATACTATTTCATCAATTTGAGCTAGATTAATAAAAATTCTACTTGGTAATATTTTAGAAGATTCATCAGACCCCCCAACCTGGAATACTCCTGGCCATTCTTGATATATTCCTTTATCTTGTAATTCATCACTAGACTCGGTTGTCGACTGTACTACATCTGCATAATAGCCGGTTAGTCCATACCAATTCATACTATTATCGTTAGCGAATATCGATGGGTCTTTTGGTAACAATAATACATTTTCTGGATCATTCGATTTTAAATGCTTATAATATGTACTCCCAATTTGTACGTCGTCTAATAAAATTCCTATGCCTTCTTGTTTGCTAGAAACATATGTGTTTAAAAAATAAACTAGTCCGCCAACTGTTATGTATCGATTTTCATCTGTTAGTATTTTTAATACTTCATTTTCTTCTTTTTCATATTGTTCTCGTTGATCTTTTTTGTCTTGTCGGGAACTACTAGTATATTGATCGAGTTGGGCGTTAAATTCAACGTCAAGCCGATCTTCAAATGCTTGTGATGCTGATGCAAACAATAAGTCATTTGGAACGATTGGTGGTGGAACAATAACGTTAAATTCGGGGTCTGTACGTTTAGGACGTGCGCTTTCTGCAAAAGCTGAACCAGAATTAAATTCAAATGGTTCAGGTGGTTCATATACGGCTTCAAAATCCGGACGTGATAAGTCCATATTAAATGGTTGTCCGAACAATATAAATCTGTCAGTTGCTTCTACATTTGTTTCACCAGGTATTTTAAACGGCACAATACCATTGCTTTTTCCAGTAGAAAGTTTAAATGCGTCTCTCAAATTATCTACATCACTCGACAATTTTTCATAAAATTCAGATTGAGTATCTGGGTTTGGTGCATTCACTTCTGGTTCTGCAGCGCCAACTTCAACATTGCTAGTAGTTTTGAGTTTTGACTTTTTTTCTTTATCAGGATTCATTATCAAAGAAATGTCTGTGTATATATCACTAGTACCAGTTAACTGTAATGTAATATCAGCTGATGCATCCTCCGTATATGATAAATCGAAATTTGTTATCAATCCAGAAAATGTATATTCATTCATTAAACGTATTTCGTTTTTTAATTCTTCAATGTTCCAATCTGGATATAGCTTTTTTAGCTTTTCATCATCCGGTAATACTAAATCAGTTAACATTGCATTTGTAGGTTTTTCGCCTCCTGTTTTTGTAATGATAGCAGAATCTGGGTGCCTCACTGTTAATGTTACATGTCGCCCGGGGCGCATCCATGTAGATTCAAAGTCATCTAAGTCTCTTGTTGGATTTGGTACAGTTATTGCAATCGTTGCTTTATTTAAAAGACCCATTGACCCATCGCCGATGCTAATATCGCATGTTTTTATAAATGGTGCAATACGACGACTATTATCAGTTAATGGATCAGTTTTTTTTAACGCAGCTGTTAATTTGTCTCCATCATCTGTAATTTCTACAAATGATCTTCTATATGTTTTTTGTAAAGAATTTAGATATCCTTCATCGCCGCTAGGCATATATCTTCCGGCTCTTGTGCTATAACCACCCAACGTACCAAATTTATCGTCTGGTCGTTGAGGTCCTCTAGCTCTTTTGCTTTTGGCAGGTGGTGGTTCATATGCTGTTATTTCAACATTAGCAATCTTTTCAGTCATATATTTTATATAACGATTGGAACGTTTAAATCGACCGGCTTGTCCTCGTTCGTTTAACTCTGCTTGTAAATTAGCATCTACTTCTGAATAAAATATATTGCTCATCGTGACTTGTTTGTTTGATTTATAATTTCTTGTATGTTGTTTAGATTTGGTATGCGAAGTTTAGTATTTTGTGGTACTATGATAGTTCCTTTACCCAATGCATTGCTACATGCAATTACCCACCACAAATTAGAATCGCCATAAAAAGTATCAGCAAGGCGATCAAGACGCTCCATGGAGGTTGTTTGAATAAATGTATCTGAGTCACTTACCGGTATAACGGGTATGATAATAGAATCAAATTTACGTTGTTGCCCCACACGTTTTGTTATATTTCCTGTTGCATATCTACTCATGTTAATTTCCTCCGCTAACTTGTCCTTGTGATGTATCTCTACTAGTTGGTTTTGGAACAGACTCTGGTTTTTCTCCTTTTACTGTTCCTTCGGAAGTGTCTCTTGATTGTTGTTCTTCAATCTCTGCTGGGTCGACATTGTCTTTGAAATCACTCAACCAGTTATCACTTCCTCGTTCCGGCATACCTTGACTGTTATAATTCTTGCCTGCTAATGAAAAGAATCTTCCACCTTTTTGTGGCAAGAAATCTGTAATCATGTTAAATTGTGTGCTTACACTTATTTTAAAAGGAACTTGCATGTTAGTTGGATCGTCTTCAATATTAATTTCCCAGGATGCTTCTGTGTCATAATCAAAACTCAAACTGTTTAAAACTACCGGTTGTTGCACAAACAAGTCTCCTATTGTAATTCTCATCCATGGGCCTCTTAAAGCAATATCTTCAAAACTATATTCTGGAGTAGTATATCCGGCTAACGCATTTAATTTTCTCCATATGGGTTTTAATTCGTCACGGCTTGTTGCATATATATCAAAACCTACACTTAAATCTCTACTATATCCGGTGTAATGATAATTGGGATCGGCACGGCCTATAAACTGTACTGGATTCCAATTGGAGTTAAAATTATCAGATAAATTAGTTATACTAGCTCTAAACACCATTATATCATCTGTTTCATTATCAGGCCCTCCGTTTTGTAAGGATGGACCAGTAAAAAAGAACTTTATAAAATCTTGGGTAAATGAGTCAGAAGCAATTACACGACCAAGAGCCTCTCCATCAGTTTTAAGAAATGAACTTGGTTTCCATTTATATGCTTCTTTGAGTGTTCTTTGATTAAAATCTATAACGTTTACTTTGTCTCCTCTAAATGGAATAATTTTACTTGTTGGTTCAATTTTCCATTTTGGCTTTTTTGCATCTCGTTTTACTTTGTCATTTTTTATTTTTTCAGCTTTTCCTCCTACCCATCTGGTAGTAACTTCCGAACCAATTGTAAAGTCATTGCGAATTGCATTTGGATTATCATGATCTCCCCATCCATATCCAAATTTACCAGATGCGTTTAAATTAAATACCGAATATGCTCCTGCAGGAGATGCAGCCGCTGCAGCGTATGCTATCATTTTTCCATTTCCAATTTTTCTTCGAAACGTTCCAAATGTTCCGTCTGCTCTAGTTGTTAACAGTTTTCTAGGATCTGTTATGATTTTTTCTGCACTATTTATTCTGCTTCGGAAATCAGCATACTGTACACCTGGTAGTCTTTTCAGTTTGTCTAGTGGTAAAGTTGCATATGGTGTATTTGTCGATCCGCCTAATAGAGTATTTGTTACTGATGATAAAAATGGAACTCCACTTATTCCTGCTGCTAATGAAAGTGCAGTATTAACAACGCCGCCGTCTGGTGCGTTAGTATTTTGTGCAGAGCGTGCATACCAATTTGCAGCTGCAATGTTTTGTTCGGTATTACGTCGACTAAATTGATCTGGTAATGCTGGATCAGTGTTTAGTGTTGGGTTTACAAATACAGTTCCTGCAGGTGGTATGTCAAGTATATCATATGTGTTAAATTGTCCTCCTGATAGCACTGGCGTTGTAAACTGATAGTTGTTAGCGATAGTTGGATTAAATTTAGTTAAACTAGGATTAGGCAGTATGTCAAACGGCTTGATAAATTGATTTACACCTAGTGTTGGGTTAGGAAATGATATTGGAACATTATTATCTAAATGAATTGGATTAGTAAACTGTGTTGTTGCTAGTGTTGGATTAGGTAATGATATTGGCATATTACTATCTAAATGAATTGGTCTACCAAACTGAATTATTCCTGATGTTGGATTTGTGTATATAATGTCAGGCAGTATGTTAAAAGGATTGGTAAATTGTGCGCTATTTCCTAGTGTTGGGTTACTCATTTTATTTTCCTTTTATGTGGCAAATGCTGTAGCTACAGGATCTCCGCTAATTTCAAATTTACCATAATCTCGTACGGCTCGGACGATTGCCGTTGCAAATGCATTTGGATCCATGCCTCCACCACCATCACTTGATTTTGTTTGTCCTGTTATAGTATCATTGTCGTTAATTGCAAATGATCCTGCAGGTCCAGATAATACACGTTGATAACCAGGCATACCTACCGGCGACATTTTAAAGTCATCTTTTTTCTGAGTAATATCAAAATTTGTTTTTGCGCCTAAAAGTGATTTCACATCAGTAAATATTTTTAGAAAAGCGTCAGTTCCAGCTGCACCTTGACCGACGCNTGCTAACGGGCCAGGTTTCAATTTAACTCCCATTGATTCAGCTGTTAATTCTACCAATTTTGCACTAGAATCTTTAATCATTTCTGATTGTTGAGTTCCTAGTATTGTGGCAGCATATGTTTCATTGGCAATTACAATTTGCTCGTCTAATTTTTCATCAGTTGTTCTGGTATCTTTTTGATTTGCAATTAGTTTGTCTAGGTCAGATGCCGCCATCCGGCCAGCTTGTACTTCTTTTCTTGCTTTTTTAATTAAATCATCTCCTTCGAGACCCATTAATTTTCTTCCGGCATCACCAGTTGCTTCTAGTATTTTCTTTTTTTGTAAAGCTCGAGCTAATTTTGCTTCGTCTATTCCTAATAATTTAGACATCTGCTCTCTCGCAAAAAGATTGTTTTCTAGAGTTTCTCCTTCATCTTCAAGAATTTTATTCATGACGTCTGCTTGAGCATTCATGTCGCCTCGCAGTGTGGCTTCTCGATACATGTTAGTTAAACTTTTTCCATTATCATCTGTTAAACGCCGGCCACTTAATAATTGATATTCTAATTCGTTGCCGATGCTACTTTCAATGTCTAACATTTGCTTTCCACTCGAAGCCATTTCATCAAGTGAAAATCCTAAACTTTTTGCTTTTATTGCAGCCATCTCTAAAGTTCCAGGCATACGACCAAATTGCATTTGTGTAGCAGCGCTAGCCATAGATATTTCTTCAGTTATTGTCTTTAAAGCGCCACTCATACCGGTTGTTTTTTCAATTGCGGCTGCTACTTTTATGGTAGTTTCTAAACGGTTAGTCATGAATCCAACTTCTTGACCGTTGACCTTTTTTGTCATTGATGCATAATATTGAAACTTTTCTGCTTGTTCTTCTGATAATTTCAAATTACGTGTTAATAACGTTTGTGATGCAGTTAATTCTTGTCGAGATCTACGATTGCCGTTGGCTGTTAAGTCTATAGTTGTAGCTAATTTCTTAAATGTGCCTTGCATTTTTATAATGGAAAGTTGAGAAATACTTAAATGTTTAGAAAAATTTGCAATTTCCATGGAAATCTTTGCAGCTTCTTTTGTTGTAATTCCTAAACTTTTATTTAAAGATGCATTGCGGCGCTCTAACATTAACGCACCACTGAGTCGTTCTCGTGTAATTTTTGCTAATTGTTCGTTAACTGCAAATTGCTTTTCTAGACCAATAACAGTTGTAGTTGATACGTCGTCTAGTGCCTTTACAGATTTAAAAATGCCTTCCAACGCTCCCTGAGCTGCTGTTCCTAGGTCTCCCCAATCGCTAGCGGAGAATTCTAAAATATTTCCTATTCTAGGCTGTTGCTTTAAACGTTGTATGAATTGTGATTGCGTCATATATTAATAAATATCAACGACTGCGTTTTGTTGTGTTAGATGGTCTAATAGATTTTGTCTTTCTTGCGTAAGTTTCTGCTCGGTCAATATCATCTTTGATTTTAGCATTTACGCGCTTAAGCCAATACCGTCGAAGAAACACCGGCATAGTGTATAGATCATCCCAGGACCACCGTCCTTCACCATACCATATTAAATCAAATATACTTTCGTGAATTAATAAACGATATTCAGAATTAAAACCAGAAAAAATCAGATCTGATTGAAAACCCGGCACGAAAAGTGCCTCCCCGTTCACTTTCAAATTCTGCGGTCATGTCTAGACCAGGTGCATTATCTATATAATATAAACGAAATTTCTTTGCGTTTTTTGCCATAAATCGATATCGAACGAATTGCTCAATACTTTCTTTAGTTCTAGACCCATCAACTTCTGTAATTACTTTGTTGCAAAACTGAGATGGTGTTATATCGTCGACGTTATCAATGTTATATGTAAATTTTAATTTATTATCTCCTGCGGTATATTCAAATTCTCCATTTTCATCTGATATTAAATTGAATAATTTTGGCTGTATTTTAGATAAATCTATATTTTGTTCAATATTTTCTTTTGTCTTTGGATCCTCTATCGTAACTGGATATTCAGATCCATATGATAATATTCTAGCAGAAATAATTAAACTATCTTTATCAAATGTAGACATTTCTGAAATATCAAATTTTGTTAAACTAATAGATTCAATTAAACGATCTAGCATAACTCCTTCTTTTATATATGAAATATTGGTTAGTATGTCTTCATCATATGCAGTCATGTATCGCATTTCTATTTTACCTTCACGTAATGGATGATCTTTAGGGTAAATTTTACCTTCACTAACTAATGATACTATGATACTAGGTAATTTGTTATGCTGTTCTTTTTCATAATGTTTTCTGGCTTGTTCTGCAGCTACCGATGTGCTTATTCGATCTGTCATTTTACTCATTTGTTTCCTTATTATAACTTTATTATAAATATATGTTCACAAAAAAAGTAGGGAGTTACCCTACTTAAATTGTATAGTTTAATATAATATTAGAAGTTTAAGAATGCCCAATCATATCTAATAGTCAATGAAATTTCTTGAACTGCATCGTCTCCAAAATCATAGCTACCAAATTCTGCGTCTGTAATAAATGCACCATTCAATGTCCATTCTTCTACTATTTCTCCGAGTGGAGATAGTTGATTTAATTTTAAACTTTTTTTGTAAAAGTCAGAATATCCATCTCTACCTGTTGCAGATTCATGATGCAGTCTAACCCACTCCATTACTGTTTGAGCTCCACTAGGTACAATTGCATCATATAACGTCATAGAAATAGAATTCCATTCAGATTTACCTTTTACGTATCGTTTAACGTTTAAATGATCCAATGTAATTTCTCCGTTAGATATTTTTGGTTTATCTGAAGCTTTTATTAAGTATGCAGGAATACCAGTATCAGCCATAGAAAGTATAAACTGATGTTTCTTTTTTGGTTCCCAGATAAATGCTTGGTCGAATAACTGATTTTCATCTATTGGGTTCAAACTACTATTAACTTGATCTATTAATGCCATATTGGTCCTTGTTTATTTTAATATAAATATAACGTACAGTAAAAAAGGTAAGACCGAAATCCTACCTTTTTAAAATTATTAATATTACTATTCAGGGAAACTTGCTCCGGTTGGTTGAATATTAAAGTCTAGGACTATAAATTCTGCCGTACGAGTTGGTTGAATAAATAACTGTCCATATAAAATATTTTGATCTATTAAATCCGGAGTGTTATTTGTGCTATCCATTACTGCTCGGAATGCAAACAATCCTTGCTTTGCTTTTACATCTGCTAAATAAGGATTCACTATGCTCAAAAATCTGTCTCTTGTAGCATTTGTGTTTTGTTCGAATACTAAGAATCTGGTAGATGATGCAATAAACTTTTTAACTGCAATAAGCAAACGACGCACATTTACTCTGTCTAACGCACTAGGACGTGCTTGAAGAGTCTTTTGACCCCAAATGCATATTCCGTCATTAACAAAGTTTGCAATAGGATTAACACGTGCTTCATACAATGTGTCTCTGTTAGATTGTGTTAATCTTACATACGTATCAGATGCTGGAACAACTCCTCTATTCAAACCTGCGGGTGCATACCATGGATGTTGTACTGCATCATTAAATGCTAATACTCCTGGTAATACTACCGACGGTGGTACAAACAATGGAACATTTTTACTAGGATTAACTATTCTAACCCATGGCCAATATGAAGCAACATAATTATTATCCAATGTAGTCACTTGATTTACAACAGTTGTAATACTGTCTGACACAGGATTTGTATCCATTACATAAAATGTGTCTTGACGATCTCTTACTAAGTTACGAGCTCCAACTGTTACTGCACTATGCAAACTATCAATGATACCTGGAGTAACTAAAAGATTCATATCATAATAATCAGTGTTGCTTAACAATGTAAACGCTTTATTATATGATTTAGTACCAGTAGATGTTGATGTGCTACAATCAAAACCAAATGTATTGTTAGAAGCTATGTTTGCTCCATTAAGCTTAGGCAAGTTAGGACGAGCTCCATCAAAACCTCCTTGGAATGGAATCATGAATTTTCTGGTATCTGGAGATACATCTTGATTAAATGTACTTCCAGTTAATGCGCCTTGCAATGATTGTGTATATGGAGCTGCCAATGATGGCCAAGCTGCTCCTACATCTTGACTAACATCTCCTAAATAGAAATCAGTATTTGAAGCAATACTACCACTTTCAGTAGGAGTAACTGCGATATAGTTTAAATT
>JGI24005J15628_10001872_pt1 | contig 11020 bp, 7 predicted proteins | sample LinPmetageLP40_FD_15628 | JGI IMG/M metagenome (IMG submission 15628) | reverse complement strand
TAATTAAAATACCTGAAGGTGTTGTATCCTTAGGAGCAGAGTTAGTAGATCTTGGTGCGGATTCAAATACTGCGGCAGACGTAGAACAATTTTTTGATAAAATAAATCCTTTTGAAGAAATAGCTGAAGAAAATACTATTGGTAAACTAACTGAAGCTATAATGCAGATAGCTGTTCCTGGAGGAATAGGATTTAAAGTTGCTAGTACAGCTGCAAGAAAAATGACTACTAAAGCTTTAAAAGCAAAACGTAATAAAGCTTATGCAGATTTTGGAAAAGGAGATAAGTTTTATAAAGCTAATAATCCTTTAACTAAAGGAACCTCCAAAGGAGTTAAAGTTTCAAAAAATTATAATAGAGACAATTTAACTGAAGCATTAGACAAAGTTAATAAATTAAATAAAGGACTTAAAAAACCTAGATTTGCAGCAGCTGTTTTAGGAGGAGCCGCAGGGGAAACTCTTGTTGTTGACAATGATGCGATAGGTACTTTTGGAGATATGTTTGAAGGTCCTACTTCATTAGATAGAGATTCTAGTTTAAGCGGAAGCGATGATGCTGCTAGAAAATTAATGAATAGATTTAAATTTGGTGGAGAATCTATTTTTGCAACACCTGTAGCTTATGGCATAGGTAAAACAGCTAAACTTTTAGCAAACAGAGGTGCCGATTTAGCTTATAGTAATTCAGCATTTGAAAGATGGATAGATAAATATATTAGAGCTGCTTTTAGTCCTAGAGGAGCCTTACCAGCAGAAGTATTTGCAAAAGAAATGGAAAAACAAGGTTTAAAAGTTAAAGATACTTATAGAGCTAAAGAGATTGTATCTAATATAACTAAAATTACAGATTCTTTTTTCCCTACTGTTCAAGAAGTAGCAGATAAAACAGTTAAAACTAAAGGAATAGATAAATTATCTTTCAGCAAAGAATTAAATAACTTACTTGTAAGTGGAGATTTATCAAAAGGAATTGATGAAAAAGCTTTTGCTAATATAATAAGTAAATTAAATCAAAAAGGTATTGGTAAAAAACAAACTGAAGCTTTGTTAACTTCTTTAAGTGAGGGTAGAGCAGAGTTTAATACTCTTTTAAACATACTTAATAAAAATTCTAAAGGAATTAAAAGAGGTGCTTCAGATGAATTAAAAGATTTATTTAAAAACAGATTAGATAAATATGTAGGACATACTTATCAAATTTTTGAACATAGAAGTAATATCTTTAATGCTTTTAGAAAATATAAACCTACTGATGAATCATATAAAAATGCAATAAATGTATTTACAAAAAATGGAACAAGAACTGAACAAGAAGCTAGATCAATTGTAGATGATATTTTAAGACAAGCAGAAAAAGTAAAATCTCCAAAAGATTTACCTGATTTTAAATATATATCTAAAACAATGGAAAAAGGTGGATCAAAAGAAGTTTTTAAAATAGGTTTAAAATCAACATCAAAAGGATCAGCTAGTGAAAAACAAGCTCTTAAACAATTATTTGGACAAGTAGAAGATCCTAGGTTTACTTTATTTAATGGTATTAGTAATCTTTCAAACATAGCCAGAACTGCAGATTACATAGGTCAAATATCTCTTAAAAATGATCAAGTTCAAGCAAAAGGTGGAAGAGGTTTTTTTTGGAAAAATGAAGCCGCTGCAAAAGAAGCAGTTAATTCTGGGGAAACTGGAATAGAAGTAGTAAGAATGAGTGAAATTTTAGGTGAAATTGATGCTACAAAAAATATTATAAATCCTTTAAATGCTAAATGGACTACTAAAGAAATAGGTGAAGCTATAAAATTTGCAAATGATATTCCAACAACTTTTCAAGGTTTTGTACGAGGGGATAAAAAAATGAGTGGTCCTGAAGCAGGAGTTAGTTGGTTTTATAGAAACTTATTAATGTTTCCAAAAGGTGTTTCACAAATGGCAAAAACTATTTTTTCAATTCCAACTCATATAAGAAATTTTATGAGTGCAGGAGCTTTTAGTGCAGCTAATGGTATCATACCTTTTGCATTAGAAAATCCAAAAACATTTGCTAAAGCTTTTAGAAGAGGAATAGGTGAATCTGGTTTATTAAAACTTGGTGGAGTGGAAGCAGGGACTGCTGCTAATCAAAGAGCATATAGAGATATGTTAGAATTAGGTATAACAAATTCACAAGTTCAATTAGGAGATATGACTTCTTTGATTAAAGATTCTGCAGGTGGAAAAAATTTATTAAATAATGATTATGGTTTAAGTAGAATGTTCAAAAAATTTAAAAAAATAGGAGAATTTTTTCAAGGTAAATATATGGCAGAAGATGATACCTTTAAAATTACTAACTTTGTTGTAGAATTAGATAGAATAGTTAAAGCCACTGCTAAAAGTAAAAACATGACTGTAGAAGCTTACGAAAATTCAATTGGTTTAGTTAAAGGTTTTGAAAAAATAAAAAATGGTATTCCTATAAGAAATGAAGCTCTTTGGAAATTAAAACAAGAAGCTGCAGAAATTGTTAAGAATACAGTACCTAATTATGCTTACGTTGGACAAGCAGTTAAGACTGCAAGACTGTTGCCTATTGGTAACTTTATGTCTTTTCCATCTGAAATTATAAGAACTACTACTAATATTGCTAGACAAGGTGTTAAAGAACTTTCACATGTAAAAGGTGAGGGAGTAGTTAGAATTAAAGGAAGTAATATAGGTTTAACAGTTACAGAAGTATTAAAAGATGGAAGTACTAGAGTAGTTAAAAATAATGCTATTACTAATGGAACATACGGAACTGGAATGAAAAGAATTGCAGGTATGGCCACTACTTTAACTGCTGTTCCTGTTGCAGTTACTGAAGGAGCAAAAGCTTTGTACGATGTAACTGAAGATGAAATTGATGCGATGAGAAGATTTGTTCCTGATTGGTCTAAAAATTCTACGTTAGTTCCAATTAGAGATGATGATGGCGAATTAAGCTATATAGATTTTAGTAAAAGTAATGCTTACGATTTAATGGCTAGACCATTTAGAACTTTAATGAGTAATATTCAAGAAGGTCAAGAAAATGGAGACACTTTATTAGAAGGATTTACTGCAGGGGTAGGTGAAGCAAGTGGAGAAATTATGAATCCATTTATATCCGAATCTATTTGGACAGAAGCTATGGCAGATTTAGTTATAAGGGGTGGAAGAACTTCTGAAGGAAGACAATTGTATACTGATCAAACTCCACTAGGAGATAAAATGGCTATTCAATTTATGCATTTAGGTAATGCTTTAGCACCTTCTTACAAACAAGGATTAAGAATAGGACAAGCTTCTTTTGGAATACCTGATAAAAGAGGAAATGAATTAGAAATAGGACCAGAGTTAGCAGGATTCATGGGATTTAGACCTGTTAAAATAGATCCCTTAGATGCAATGAATTTTAAAATTGCAGGTTATCAAACAGGAATAAGAAATGCTAGAAGAGAATTTACAGGAGGATTTTTTGGTCTGTTAAAAGGTGGTTCTATAGATGACAATGATGTTGTTAGTAGATATATTAAATCTAATAAAGCTAGATTTGAAGTTCAAAAAGAAATGTTTAGAGATTTAGAAGCTGCTCAAGAGTTAGGTAATAGTTCTTCTGAACTAAGAAAAGTATTTAAAGAAAGACAATTAAGTGGAAAAACATTTAATAATTTGAATAAAGGAAGATTTGAACCTTACTACCCTTCTAAAGATATTATTAAAAAATTTAAAGAAATATCTTTAAATTTAGGTGAAGATAATGCTTTTTTATCAGCTAGAGGAGATTTAAATTCTATTAAAAGAGATCTTAAAGCTTTAGGTTTTGATGAAAGATTTAGAGCAGACTTTGCTGTAGGTGGACATGTAGAATCTACCGCCTTTACAGAATCCATGGATAATATAACTACTGTATTAGCCGAAGTAGATTTTGATATGCAAAATTTAAATTTAGAAGAAGAGTTTGATGATCAAATTGATATTAATGAGTACATTACCAAACAAGAAGTACAAACTCCAATGTTACCACAGACTCCAATGCCTAACCAAAATGTTATACAAGCAAGTGTTAAGGCTCAAGCAACGGAACCTTTGAATGAGGGATTAACCAACACAGAAAACGCATTATTATCTCAAGAAGAAAAAATGATTAGATTAAGACAAAGAGGTTTAGCATAATGGATTATTTGGGAGGTTTGATAAGCTGGTCTTATCGGGGTTTGAATGTAGCGGGGGTTANATTCCAATGGTAAAAAATTTAGCTTTAATTAAAATAGAATCNCACGAAAAACTTTGTAGAATAATGCAGAAACAAACTCAAACTGATATTAAAAATTTACAAATTCAAATNAATAGAATTGAAAAAATATTATTAGTTTGTGCAGGTACTTTATTAGCTGGTATGGCCAGTGTTATTTTAATGTTACTTGATAAAATTTAGATCCACTCTTTAAAATCTTCATCCATAATTGCATTAGCAATATTAACTTTATTACGTAAAGCTTTTACAATTCTTTCATCAATAGTATCCTGAGCCATGATATCAATATAAGTCATTTTTTGTGTTTGACCTATACGATCTATTCTAGCTTCTGACTGTTGACGTTTCTCAAGGTCATAACCATTAGAGAAATAAACCATGTTACTTCCAGCAGTAAGTGTAATACCATAACCACCGGTGTGAGTAGTACCTACAAAAAATCTACAAGCATCATCATTCTGAAACTTTTTAATATTCTTAGATCTTGCATCAGTGTCTGTTGCACCATAGTAATCAACAACAGAGTCTTCACCGTATACTTTTTTTATTTCTTTAATTATTCTTCTAACATCATGAGTGTAGTGAGACCAGATAATAGTTTTACCTTCTATATTTTCTAGTATACTCATTAATTCATTTAGCCTGCTGCAAGGTAAATCTTTTATAGTACCATCATCAGAAGTAAAATGACCACAAGTAATTTGATGTAGTCTCATAAGTTGAGTCATAACAGTTGCAGANGATTGCATNTTACCTTCTAAGAAAGCTACTGCTTCTTTTTTCATCTGTTGGTAAACTGTTTTTTGTTCTTTAGTTAGTTCAACATAATGTTTAACAAAAGTTTTTTCTGGAAGATCTAAACAATCTTCTTTTAATATTCTGTTAGAGAAAGGTTTTATCTTATCAGACAGTTCACCCAGGTTCACGTAGCCTGTAACAATTTCTATTCTTCTACCATTGACTTCAATCTTTCTCATGTTGGCATATCTAGATCGAAACGTGTAGTAAGAATCATGCCCCAGGAGCCATGGATCAAGAAAGGCACATTGACTAAATAAATCTAATGGAGATTTAGTAACAGGAGAACCTGTTAAAATTCTTCTATACTTTGCACTGTCTCTTAATGCTAAAATATTTTTAGTTCTATTTGATGTTGGAGTTTTAATAGTTGTAGACTCATCAATTGCAATCATTGCTTTGTGACAAGATAAAAATTTAGCTGCAAAAGCTGCACCATCACCTGTAGAAAAAGTTTCTACATTCATAATTAAAATATGTAGATCAGTTCCAGTTTCAAATAATGTATTTAAAATTTTTCTTTGTTTAACTGTCTTGTCAGTTGTTTTCCAAAGTACTACTTTTTTTTCTATATGATCTGGTAAGTGAGTAGGAATTTCTGAGTCATACCAATTTTTATATACACCTTTAGGTGCTATCAATAATAGACCATTTATATCGCCTCTATCATAGAGAATAGCGGCATTATCTAATAATACTTTAGATTTACCTGTACCCATTTCCATGAAATAAGCGAAGTTTTCTTTGTCCCAAGACTCTTCTAATGCTTTGAGCTGATGCTCAAAAGGCTTCGTTTTAAATTTATAGTTCATAATTTGCTTTTCTTTCTATAGATGATATATATGTGGTTAAAATAAAAAGTCAATGAGCAAAGTATATTTAACACAGGAGATTCCTGTAGACAGAGACACAGGACAGCCTAAATACAATGTATTAGGGGCTTCTAAGTATGGCGACATAATGACGCTGCTTCCTATGTATTCACAGATTATATTATCTCCTGGCCCATTAATTTTAAAACTTAGAACTCTTCTAAAGAACTACAAACCTGAAGATTATTTACTACTCTCAGGCGATCCCGCAGTTATTGGTGTTGTTTGTTCCGTTGTTTCAGATATAACTAATGGAAAATACAAGCTTCTTAAATGGGACCGACAAGAAAAAACATATTACCCGATCGAAATAAATATTTTTCAAAACTAGTATTGACAAAAATTATAAAACTCCTATATATCTTTGATATGAAAGCGAGGAAAAAATAATATGTCAATTAACTTAAGAGAAGACGCTCCAGATCAGAGCAATATAATTGATCCAAAAAAACTATCTGAAGAAGTTGAGAAATTAGTATCAATTCAAAAACAGATAAAATCCAACGAAGATAAAATAAAAGATTTAAAAGAAGACGAGAAACATTTTAGTACAATCGTTATTCCAAAATTAATGGAAGAGATGAATCTAAAAAGTTTAAAATTACAAGATGGTTCTGAACTGTCTGTAAAAAAAATCTTCAGCACCACCATGAAAGCGGATAGAAAAGGTGAGTGCGTACAATGGCTTCGAGACAACGGTTTGGGTGATATTATAAAAAATAATATTACAGTATCATTCGGTCGTGACGAGGAAACCAAGGCTGCAGAATATGCTACCCTTGCAAAGGGACAGGGCTATGAACCTACTCAAGAAGAGAAGGTTCACCCGTCCACTTTAAGAGTAGTGATGGAGGAAGTTCATACCAAAGGTAAAGAAATTCCTGCTGATCTATTTTGGACGTTTGACGGAAGTCAGACTAAAATAAAAAGTAAGTAACATTAAACGATAACCCAATAGGATATATATGAGTACAGAAAGTACAATCGTTAAGAAAGATAATGCAGGAGCATTATCCACAATCAACCTAAGAGCAGACTCTGGTAAAGGAACTGAAGAGATGCAATCAAGTGATAGGTCAACACCTATTTTAAAAATCCTTCATCAATTATCTCCAGAATGCAATTCAAGAAGTGCAAAGTATGTTGATGGCGCTCAACCTGGAATGATTTATGCATCCAGTTTTGGTAGCTTAGTCAGCGGTGAGAAAGGTTTAGATATAATTGTATCTCACTTTCAAACTAGGTACCCTGAATGGCAAGAAAGAGGAGATAGTACTGCTGCACCAGTAGGTACACACCTTAACCCACCAGCAGATGCTGTTGAGGAAAAAGGTGGTAGATATAGATTATCTAATGGTAATTATGTAGAGAAGACTATGTATTTCTATGTGATAGCTATTTTAGAAAATGGATCTAGATCTGCTGTAATACCTATGAGATCATCTAACTTAACTCCAGGTAGAGATTTGAATGATATGATTTCAAATTTAAGAATGGAAGATGACAAAGGTTCATTTCAACCTGCATCTTTTACAGCTGTGTTTAAATTAAAAACAGCAGGTAAGAGTTGGGGAGATAAGAACTGGCATGTGTATAAGCCTTCTTTTGTTAAGATGCTAAATGTATCTGAAACTAAAGATGCTGAGTTATATCAAGCAGGTCAAAAGCTACAAGCTGAAGTATCAAAAGGTTCTACGCAACCTAAGTACGAAAAGGTTGAAGCTGATAAAACCAAAAAAGATATTATCTAATCCCTCTGAGGGACATTTGCAAGTGGAAGTGGCGATGGGAGACTATCGCCACTTTTTAAAAAAACAAACTTTGACAGGATTGTATGAAAGATTATTCAAAATATTTTGAAGGCTTAAAAAGAAATTATGGTGTCTGTAAAACCAATGAAGGTTTTATAGATGCAGAGACAGGTAAAAAAAGATACCCACACGAATGGTCTGGTATTCCTGTCAGTGAATTAGATTACCAAGAACATCTAAAAGGAAACAAATCTATTGGAATTCAACCTTGTACTGATGAAGGTAAAGCAAGATTCGGTGCTATTGATGTAGATAAGTATCCAATAGATAGACAATTTTATTTAAAAATTATTGAAGAGAAAAATCTCCCAATAATTCCTGTCCTGTCAAAAAGTGGTGGACTACATTTATATGTGTTCACCACTGAATTTGTTAAGGCAAAAGAGATAAGGGAATTTTTGGAACAGGTTTTATTCTTATTCAAACTACCCATTAATACAGAAATTTTTCCAAAGCAAACTACTCTTGGAGAGAATGCAGATGGAGAAAAAACAAATGGTAACTTCTTAAACTTACCTTACAACAATATGTCTAGAAGAGCATTACTTCCTACGGGAGAAGAGATGGACTTAGATATGTTTATCAAAGTAGTTATTGCTAATGCTCAAACTAAAGAACAATTAAAAAATATTAATGAGAGAATTGTTAAAGATGAGTTAACCGGTGGAGACAAAGAGTTTGATGATGGTCCACCATGTTTAGGAATACTAACTAAAGAAGTTATGAAAGATGGTAGAGATAGATTTTTATATAACTACATGGTGTTTGCTAAAAAAAAATATCCAGACAAGTGGCAAGAGAAAATTATAGAAGCGGCAAGAAAGTATTTTGAATTTGATAGTAACTGGACAGACATTCATGTTAATGCAAAAGTAAAAAGTTGGAGTAAAGATACCAAAGGACATACTTGTAATGATCCTTTAATAGCACCTGTATGTGTTAAAGCAGTGTGTGTAAAAAGAAAGTTTGGTATTATATCTGACAATAAACCTAGATGGCCTATGTTATCTGCATTACAAAAATTAAATATAAAACCTACACCTGAATGGTATTTCACAATAGAAAAAGAAAATGGAGAAACTAAACAAGTACATGCTAAAAATATTCATAAAATAGAAAGTCAAAAAGAATTAAGAGCAGTTATAATGGAGCAAGCTCATGTAGTTCCACCTCAAATAAAAGGTAATGACTTTCATGAAATTATAAAATCTTTATTTGAAGGAAATAAAATAGATGTTATCGAACCAGCAGAAGGTACAAATCCATCTGACATATTAAGAAATCATTTATATAGATATCTAAATGAACCTGCAGCTAAACAATACAGTTCATTTCAAAGTGGTAGACCTTTGTTAGATGATGATCATGCTTATTTTTTATTTACATCTTTCTATGATGATATCAAAACTTATGAATGGAAAGAGTCTTCAGCAAAAACATCTTTGATGATTAGAGATTTATTCCCAAGTAAGAAACCTGAAGATGAAGCTAAGTTTGATCATAGTAAAAGATTTCCAGGTAAAGATTCAAAAGGTAAAATATTTCCACCACTAAAAACTTTAAGAATACCTTTGAAGTATTTTAAAAAAGATGAAGACGTTCATGAGATGGTAGAGTTTAAAAGTGAAGACGATATTATATAATGATTTATAAATACTATGGACCACCAGGAACTGGTAAGACCTACAAATTAATTAGTAGGGCNAAAGCTTATGCTAGGNCAGGTATACCTTTACATAAAATAGGATACTTTGCTTTCAGTAGAAAAGCAGCTGGAGAAGCAAAAAAAAGAATGCCCTCTGATGATAAAAACTTACCTTACTTCCAAACTCTACATGCTTTTTGTTTTCATTTCTTAAAATTAAAAGAACAAGATATAATGCAGCCCTTTCATTATGAAAACTTTGGTAANAAAATAAATATAAAAGTTAAATACACAGACAAGTATAACAAAGACGAAGTAAATTTTTTAACTTGTGACAATCCTTANTTTCAAATCATTCATAAATCTATTAACAGATGTACTTCTATTGAAGANGAATACGATTTAAATGAACACAATGGTAAAGATATTAANTGGGCTACTTTAAAATACATAAATGATAATTTAAAAAACTATAAAGAAAAAAAATCATTATATGATTTTAATGACATTGTAGATCTAACTATTAANAAAAAAGATCACCCTGACTTTCCAACTTTTAAAGCTATATTTATAGATGAAGCTCAAGATCTATCACCACTACAGTGGAAACTATTCGATGTATTAAAAACAAAAACAGAAGATATGTACTTAGCAGGAGATGATGACCAAGCTATATTTGCTTGGGCTGGTGCAGATGTAGAGAGATTTATCAAAGAACCTGCAAAAGAAAGGGTTTTAAAGTACTCAAAAAGGATCTCTTTAAGGGTCCAGCAAGAGTCAGAGAAGCCTATTGAAAGAATTATGGGCATTCGTAAGCATAAAAACTATTTTCCTAGAGATTTTATTGGAGAATCTGATGAGATAGCTAACTTAGGTCAAGTAGATTTAACTCAAGGTAAATGGTTAATATTATCTAGAACCATATCCAGGCTTATGAAAATAGATGAAGAATTAAAAAAGAAAAATTTATTCTTTGAAACAAACAAAGGTAAGAGTTTTAAAGTATCTCTGTACAAGTCAGCTATGAATTATGATCTATGGACTAAAGGAAAAATTTTAGAAGATAAAGTTATAAAAGATATCCAAGAATACACTGGAGAAGTTCAGTGGGATCATATGTTAAATTGGTATGATGCATTTAAATTAGCTGGTGAGAAAGAAAAATTATATATAAAAAATATGTTAGACAACGGAGAAAATTTAGATGAGCCAGCAAGAATTTGGTTGTCCACTATACATGCAGCCAAAGGTGGAGAAGAAGATAATGTAATTCTATGTTTAGATATGGGAGATAAGATTCTTAAAGCAATTAAAAAGAGTCAGAACAAACAAGATGAAGAACATAGAGTTTGGTACGTAGGAACCACAAGAGCAAGAAATAACCTATATAAATTAAAAGCAAAAATAAAACGTAAAGGATATCAGTTATGACAACTAAAGACATGTTTGAAGGTACATTTCCACAAGATAAACAAATTGGTGGATCACATTATAAAAAATTTCATATACAACCGTATGAATTTATATCTAAGAACGACCTTTCTTTTTTCCAGGGGAATGTTATAAAATATGTTTGTCGCTATAAAAACAAAGCGGGAATACAAGACCTTGAGAAAATAATTCATTATTGTGAATTA
>JGI24005J15628_10001869_pt1 | contig 11032 bp, 12 predicted proteins | sample LinPmetageLP40_FD_15628 | JGI IMG/M metagenome (IMG submission 15628) | reverse complement strand
GGAAGTACTATTCCATAAATTGGAAGGATGGAACTACAACTTATTTAAATAAAGAAACTAATAAAATAGAAACTATTAAAACAAAATTATTATGAAAGTAAAAATACAACAAAGATGCGTTTATCATAAATTCGCTGAGATAGAAATCGAAATACCCGATACAATAACTAAAGAAACTATTCGAGACTATTTAGAAGATAGGGAAGATATTGATGAGCAAATTGATGAGGAAATATCTAAAGCTGAATATGAAGATGGGTTTGGTTGCGATTCAGCAATGAATGATATCGAATCAGAATCAGAGCATAGATATCAATGCGATAAACTTAAAACAGGGGGCCACCTATAAAACAAAATTATTATGAAAAAACTTGAAACAAGATTAAAAAAGAATTGCATTAAAGTTGATTTGATTAATGGAGTTGACACAAAAGAAAATATTATAAAATATTATGAAAATATTCCTTTTGTTAAATTGTTGCATATTTATAATAAATATAACGGTTTAAAGATTTATAAGAAAATAGAAAAGCAAGACTTTAAAAAGTCTTATTCATTGGATTTTTTGCAATTAGAAGTTATTTTAAATACAATTAACAAAAAACAATAAATTATGAGCGACGATTATTTAAAAGGGTTCGACCCATTAGAAGACAAAGAAAATGTAAGCCTTGAGGATAAGGTTGAAAAGTATGTTATTGGTTTATTTATGAATGTAGCGACCAGCACGATGAACTTTTCTGGCTAATTGACTCGGCAATTAACCCGACAAAAGAAACCGCCGAAAATGTCAGCGACGTAATGAACGACACTTATAATATAATGAACGAAAGATAACAACATTATGAAGAAACAAGAAGGAAAAAATTGGTGGGAAAGTGAATTAGTAAACCATCCACCATCAAAGATGGTTATTGAAAGAAACAAATTAATAGAAAAACTAAATAAGGAAAGAATGCAAAACAGGGAAATAGTAAGCAATTGTTGTGGAGCTGGAATACATTTAACCGATATTTGCACTCAATGTGGTGAACATTGTGACGCTGAAATACTTGAGTAACAATTGAACTTAAAATAAATGTTATTAATAATTAACCCCTTTCATTAGGGGTTTTTTTATGGCGTATAATTGCCTAATGTATTGGNTATCAATAGAACANGATTAAATATAGGCTGAATAGGTGCGTTTCTTTACCCTCACGTCCATTTTAAGCTACCTCACGTCCATTTTAAGCGCACCAAACCAATTTCCTATGCTCGTATACCNCTCAATTTAATATATNCCCTTAGAAACGCTTAGAATCGATTTTGTATTTTATTATAATTCCCATACATGGAGTCCAAANATAAATTTAATGCCATTAGAAGCCTTTAAAATGCGATTTAAGGCTATAAGCTATATAAGACGTTTTAAGGCACTCAAATATGCTCAGGTATATATGAACACCTTGCAATATACTAAAGTCGCTTAAAAGTACCTTAGAATGCGTTTTAAGGGGTACTCTGCCCAGTTGCTCGGGGTCTAAGTGTATTACACCAAACTCTCCTCACAAGACATATTTCCACCTGCCACATTATAATACTTAAAACAAATTCACTATCTTGCATCTATGAACCGCAACAAGCTACCTAATCAGCATAAATCTATTCCGGTCTTTAGGAATGACCAATGGAATTGTTTTAGATGGTGCATTAAGAATAACATCAAGGTTTATCCTGTGCCAAGAAAATGGGAAGAGAAAACCTATGAGATTGAAATATTCGACAACGGCACTACTCAACGAAGCGGAGTAAAATACAGCTACGAGGAGATGGCATTAAAACTTTGGGAATTATACTGCGTAATCTACGACAGGAATAATACTATATAATCTCCACCTGCCATTCCATTGTAAAGTTACAAGTGCTACGAGTAACTGTATATATACTTTTTCTCTGAATATATAAATTTATAGAGTTACCTGTTAAGTTATGTTATATTAATTTACAAGTAACAAGTAACTGTATATATAATATATATATATATATAATAAAAAATGCAATCAAAATTATTATATTTATAGTGAGGTACAATTAATCAGGAATTTATTACTATAGTATATGGGAAAAAGTAGAAAAATAACTTTAAGCGTTCCAACAACATTGGGAGACATAACTCTTGGTCAATACCAAAAGTATATGAAAGTTATCGATATTAACAAAGATGATGACTCATCTGTTGATTTTGTAAATAAAAAGCTAATTGAGATATTTTGTGATGTAAATCTAAGTGACGTTGATAAAATACCGCTAAAAGAGGCTGAGAGAGTCGTAGAAGTGATTACTAAGGCATTCGAACAAAAGGATAAGCTAATACAACACTTTACCCTTAGAGAAGTGGAATTCGGTTTTATACCTAAACTAGATGATATTTCTTTAGGGGAATATATTGATTTAGAAAATACAATCGTAGACTGGCAGAAAATGCATAAAGCTATGGCAGTTTTATATAGAGCTGTAAACTTTAAGTCAAAAGACAAATACACTATAGCACCTTATGACCCTAATGATGAGGTAAGCGAAATAATGAAAGAAATGCCATTAGATGCCGTAATGAGTTCAATGGTTTTTTTTTACGATTTAGGGAAGGAATTATCGATAGCTACCCTGAACTTTATAGAACAGGAGATGAAGAAGGGGAGGACTTCTCTGCCGAAGGAGCTTTTGGAAAAAAATGGGGATGGTATCAGTCAATATATGCAATCGCTAAAGGAAATGTCCTCGAATTTGATAGAGTTACACAAGAGTCCCTTTTTAAGTGTTTAAACTACTTAGTGTTTGAGAAAGAGAAAAACGAATTAGAAGCAAAGTTGCTAAAGAAAGCATATAAAAAATGAAAACATATTACGACTTAATAGACAATATTTACAGTTACCTCAACGGTAATGAGAATGTTACCACAGTTACTTTTGGTGATATAATGGAAGTTGATTTATCTAAGCAAAGTATATTCCCCCTCTCTCACATAAACGTAAATGACGTTACTTTCTCAGACCATATAATGACTTTTGGAATTAATGTAATAGTGATGGATATTGTCGATGAAGATAAAGATGACAAACAAAGCGAGGCTTTGCCTTATAGAGGCTTGGATAACAAGCAAGATATTCTCAATACAATGCTTACTGTGGTTAATGGACTTCAGAGTTCGCTTCGTAGAGGAGGAATGCAAAAGAATAATTACGAATTATTGGAATCGGCTAATGCTACTCTGTTTGAAGATAGGTTCGAAAATCTACTGACCGGATGGAGTTTAGTTTTAAATATAGAAGTTCCTAACAATGAGATGGCATTAATTAACGCAAATGGAGGGTCGTGTCTTTAGCAATTAAATTCAAGAATACAAATTCTTGGCTGAATGGATTTTCAGACAGACTTGTTAAGTTACTTCGCATTGAGGTAAGTAGAAACAGGACTAGAAGATATCAGAATGGTAGAAGTATAACCGCACCTATCGATAGCTCAGGAAGTTTAAGAAGTAGCCTAGAAGCTGTTAAGAAGAATTACGATGATGGTTTCGGTTCTAATATAATGGGGAATGATTATGCTGATAAAATAAATGATGGAGGTAGAGCAAATCCTAGTATAGGTAGTTTAATAAATTGGATTAGAAAGAAGCCTGTTACATTGCAGACTACAGGGAATAGAGTAGTAAACTTAACAGAGGGAAGAATAAAGCATTTAGCTAAAAACATAAAGCAATCTATAGAGTCGATAGGAATAAAAGAGACTGGATTTATAGACGATGCTGTAGAAGATGTAATGAAGGAAATAAATTCTATAGATTCTGCTTTGGCTAAAGACATAGGATTAGATATTGATAGAATACTAATTACAGCAGGTTATACTAAAGAAGGAGATAATTATATTATAAAATAAAATGGCTACAAAAAAGATTAACGTAAGAAGTCCGTTCTATGTGGAGGTAAATGCACAATCACCACCATCACCTACTGCACCCGCAATTGATGCAACATTCTATCAATGGGGAGGTGTTATAAATTACTCTGATTCTGTAGGTACTTTAAAAACAGATTTATCATCATATACTCAAGCACAATTAGAATCTGAGTTTATATGCGCAGAGTGCAATGGTCCAAGCGAAACTAGCAATAAGAGGAGTCAATATGGATTTTCTCAGTTTAAGTCTAAGAGGCTGCCAATGCAAGTTGGAGACCAAGTTTATGATGAAAACGAAGCTGCGTTAACAGTTGCAGCAACTAGAGGTACTATAGCTTATGGAATAGAAGGTGGAAAGGTTTTAGAAACCGGAATTAACCCTTGTCAGAAATCAACAGCTACTCTTGGAGGACAGCCTGTATACAAGCAGTATTTAAGTCACATATACACTTGGAATTCAAGTGGTATAATAACAGCAGTAAAAGTGCCGCAATCTGACTGTGAAGCTCTGCCTGTAATAGAACAAGATGTTAGCTGTAGTGAATTAATTTCAATAGGGGAAGATGTAGGAAATAGAAGATATATATTAGACACAACCAATAAAACTGGAAATTTCACAGTTACCTTATCTGCTTCTACACCAGTACAAATATTAACTACAGTTAATGGTNTTCAGACTGACCAAAAATTTGTAGGAGGAGACCTGAGAAAACAAGAATTACTAGATTTAGGTGTTGCATCATCTCAGTTAGTGAATTTAACATCAGGTAAATTTGGAACAGGAAGTTTTACTCTTAATAAAACAAGCAGTAATTATAATAAAATTATAGTAGAAATTCGTGCGCCATTAGTAAACGATGCGTACTCTCTTACTGTTTCTTGCCCTGCTAATAATTCAAGAAATGCCGCCCCTTCAGTAACTGGAACAAGTGGAAGTCTCATTAATGGAAGTGAATCTATAATACTTGCATTTTTAGGGAATGGTTATCAAGCTGATTTTCCATCACAAACAAGTTCTTTTCTTAACCAATATACAGGATTAGAAATACTCATAAATAATGTAGTAGTTAAAACAATGACTCCTGCTCAATTGAGTTGGTCAACAAACAAGTCTTTTGTTTTAACCAATATAACAGGAGCTGAATACGTAATAGCACCGGGAGCATCTTCAAACACTAACGGTGTTAAATCTCCGATATTAGTTAATGCATCTTCTATGAAGAAGGAGGATAATAGGATAGCATTCAGATTTACAACTTCAGATGTTGGTGCAGCCGGAGATTATTTTATAAACTCTTCATCTGTTTTAGCTATGAGAACAGCATTATTTTATAGTGGCGGTTCATATTATTGGGCATCTCCCGACCAACATTATCAGTATAGTAATTATGGAGAACCTTCTCTTNCGCAGAGTAGAGTAAGGGTGTTAAATAAATTTGGTAGCTATCAACAAATGGGAGCAACTAAACGGGGTACATTAAAAGAAGTAAATTATCAGATACAGCAGCCAACATCAACTACAGAATTTCATATGTTAGAGCAATTTATATTTCCTTACAGTCCTTTTAGTGCTGAATCTGAAACAATTAGTCCTAGTGGGTTACCATTAACGACCATCTCTCTATCTAAGCCGCATTTTGTAGAAAACAACAATGTATCTTAATAAAAAACAAAAAAAATGACACTAGCAGATGCAACATTAAACTTATATATATATACCGGAGCTTTTGGTAATAGACCCTTAAATCCTCAATATACATTAACTAAAAAGGTTTCTTCACCGGAACAACTTCTTGTATTTGAAATATCTGAATTAGTTAAGGATTATATTGATGTTGAATTCAATGGAGACTATGAGAGTATAAAACAAAATGCTTGGATTGAATATGATGTATCTAGGGTATTTTCAGATGGTACAACTGATGTTAAGTCTCATAAAGCAATCGGTCTTCTTGGTTATGGTGATTTTGAAGATGGAATAAATCCTGAATTAAGCAATGATGTTCTTATATCTAATGATGTTATATTTATAAAATCAGGAGAACAAGCATATATACCCATTTATACTTCAGTAAATTCAGATGGAATATTTAAAGTAGAATATTTTAATGGAAACACTTTATTAGATTCAATATCATATGGGGGTTCAGTTACTCGTTTTACCATAGATACTACGGATATTAAGACCGACACAATAGATTACACAACAGATTTAATGTCAACAAGAGAAGGAGGTTCTCAGGGATTCTCTCGACAATCAACAGTAGCTCAATTTTCAACTAAGTTTAAATTAACTAGACAAGATGGAACAACAAGAGATATTGAAATAAGGGAAATAGAGGAATGTAAGCAAACACCTTATAAGATGTCTTTTATGAATAAGTTTGGAGCAATTCAAGACCTTTGGTTTTTCAAACGTAGAGATGATTCCTTTCAAATTCAGAGAGAAGATTATAAGCGTTCTATATTAAAAACAAATTCAACTGCTCAAAGTGAAGGTATAAGATATAATTCATTTGACCACTCAAGAAAGGCATTAGATATAAGAGCAACAAAGAATCTTAAATTAAATACAGGGTATATAACAGAAGACCATAACGAAGTCATAAGACAGCTTATGGTTACGGAATACTGTTGGATTCACGAAGAGGGAGAAGTAAGACCTGTAGTGCCTAAAACACAATCATTTAATATTAAAACTAAGCTAAATGAGAAGTTGATAAACTTTACTATTGAGTTTGAATATGCCAATAATTACATACAAGATATTAGATGATAGACGTACAATTATATATTGAGAATAATAGAATTGACTTATTCGATGATGAAACCATTAGCTTGACCTCTAGCATTCAAAATGTAAGAGACATAGCTAAAGTGTTCTCTGACTATTCTCAGACGTTTACTGTTCCTGCAAATGATAGGAATAACAAGCTATTCAAACACTTCTATAACTTTGATATAGATGGGTTTAATGCCACTACTAAGAAAAGAGCTAAAATAGAATTAAATCATGCACCATTTAGNGAAGGATTNATCTATGTAGAGGGGTGTAATTTAAAGAATAACGTAGCTAATACTTACACTTTGGTTTTTTATGGAGGATTAGTTTTTCTAAAAGATAAGATAAAAGACCATACGCTTGAATCTTTGGTTGGTCAATTAAATCAATATGACCATGAATACACAGCAGCTAATGTACTGACAGGATTCACAACTGGGTTAAGCGATGGGGATATTATTTATCCCTTAATAACACCTGAAAAAAGACTTTATTTTGATTCAGTAAGTTCAAATGCAAATACAAACTATAACGGTAACTTATTTAGTGCTTCAACTCCTAGCACAACTAGAGGTTTAAGTCACTTCGATTTAAAACCTGCGATAAAAGTAATTAAAATAATAAAAGCTATAGAGGAAAAGTATTCTATAGACTTTACGGGTTTTTTTGATACAGATGACACTAAGATAGCTTCTCAATTGGGTAACTTATACCTTTGGCTCTCTAGGGATAGCGGAAGAATAATAGATTATACTGAAGGTGAAGTTAAAACAATAAAATTCACGAATTTTGTTAAAACTTCGGAATCAGGATACCCTCCAAGAGACCAAACCATAAACACCGATAACGACACTTGGTCTTTTACCGTTCCAAAGGGGAATAGAATTAATACCGGTCAGGCTTTTGGACAATGGATAAATTATCGATATCAAAGTAATATAACTATTTCAAATATTACTCCATCAACAAGAACTTTAACCGTAAAGGCTATTGATAGAATCACAGGGAATGTTGAAGGAGAGGCAACTGTTACGGGGAGTGGTTCTAAAGATATTAAGTTTGATTATTACCATACATTTAATCAAACACAAGACCTTTTAAATACGGTAAATTCAGATGGTGAATTCAGGGAATTTGAAATATATTGGGTTGCTGAATGTGATGGAGACGTTTCATTTGAAGCAGAATTAGAGTTAAAGCTGAGAACAGTAATAAATAAAAGTAGAATTGCTCAAATATCAATTGTAAATTATAATGTCTTCAATAACTCTTCGGTATCAACTCTTAGCAATATGGAGATATTTCGTCAGATGCCTGATATGACTATTTTAGATTTCTTAACGGGACTATTCAAAGTATTCAATTTAACAGCTTATGTTAATGAACCCATACCTTTAGATGCAAATGATAATTACAATCCTATCATTGATATAAAACCCTTGGATAATTATTATGCAGATGCTATATTAAATACTTCTAAAGGAACTATAGATTTATCGGATTCAATAGACGTAGAAAGTCATTCTGTAGAAGCAGCAAGACCATTTACTAAAGTTTCTTTTAAGTACGAAGAAACCAAAACAGTTTTAATGGAACAGCATACAGCTCTTCATAATAAAATATTTGGAAACACTTCATATCCCAAAGGAGATGCCTTTGACTTTATAGGAGAAGAATATGAAGTAGAAATACCTTTTTCTCATTTAAAATATGAGAGACTTTATGATTCAGGAGTTGCAGGTGCAGACACAGAGATTCAATGGGGTTACGCAGCAGGTGGTACTTTTAGTCACCAAGATGCTACAACCGAGTCTAGTGTTCCTACAGGTAATTATAGTCCTGAAAATATTGAACCTTTGTTGTTTTATGGAATAAATCAAACTATAACAAACTCCGCTAAAAAGATAAACTGGATTTCAGGAACAGCAATCGGATTATCACAATACCTTAGACCTTCCAACTCAAATGAAGAAGGTGGTGGAACTGCCGAAACATCACCTGCATTTAACCTAAACTTTGATAGTGAATTTGACGAATGGTACAGAATAGATTACAACGATTCAGTAGAAATTAATGGAATAGATGTAACAACAGATGCTTCATTGTTTGCATTATACTATAGAAACTATATAACGGGTATATACAATTCTAAAAAAAGAATATTTAAATACAATGCCTATTTACCTGCAAAAGTCTTAACAATATATAGACTTAATGACCAAATAAAGATACACGATAATTTGTTTCATATAAATACAATGAACACAAATATAACAACAGGTCAGACTGATTTAGAACTTATAAATATAATTGAAGATACAGAACCTCAAATTCCAACTTCATTCGAAAAGCCTGCTTTAGCTGTAACTTCAATATCACTAGGTTACGCTGACAAAAGAGGACAGATTTCTTCCGCTAAAAAACAGGCTTGTGATAATTTTACATTTAGTCCAGTTAATTTATATATGAATTCATCATCATCCCCTACAACATTTGCTAACGCAGAATTCTTATATCAAGACCCATCCGGTACTATACCTTCTGATGGATTCTATAGTGATGGAACCATAGTAAGGGCATTTTTCAATGGAAAAGCAAGTACGCTTGAACCAACAACTACTTGTTCCGGAGAAGCTCCGACTCCATATGGTTTATGGGGAAGGGGTAATTTAGCTTTCTCAAGTGTCTCAGCTAACGCCGCTTGTAGTAATTATGCATCTAATACATTTGTAAATGCTTTATATAGTAATCCGGATGTCCCTAATCCTGTTCCGGGTGGGAATGTTGTCCCTGATGGATATTTATTTCCTAATGCTAAGTATGTTTACAATTGTATGACTTGCACAGAACTTGCTCCGGATGGTTGGTATGTTTCTTTAAGTGGTCAATTAGGTACATCAAATACAATAGCAAGGCAATCTATAAANGGAGTGCTTCAAACCGCAACACCAACTAATTGCCCATAATTATGATAAAAAATTTAATAGACTTACTAAATGTAAGNGATTGGTACGGAATCTCAGAGAATGTAGACATTGCTAAAGGCAAGTACAAAGCTGTTGGAAATATNAAAGAAATGAAACAACAATTAAAACGAATTTACAATGGCAAATAAGAAGATATTAATTGAAGTTAAANTAAATGACAAAGCTACACCTGAAATCAAANAAACAGATGGAGCTGTAAAAGGATTATCTTCAAGNGTAAAGATACTTAATAAGGAACAAAGANAGCAGATTGTTATTGAAGAGAAGTCTAAAATAGTCAAGAAAGCTCAGATTGATAGCTTAAAGAGACAGGCTGCTGCTGAATTGCAAGTTGCTGCTGCCACAAAACAAGTTAAAGCCACATCAGGTCTTAACAATGCTATATTATTAGAGTCAGGTAGATTAGCCTCTGATGCTGCCTATGGGTTTCAGGGAATAGCAAATAACTTAGGTCAATTAGTCTCTCTATTTCAGATATCAGCTAAAAATGCAGGTGGCTTCGGAGCAGCTCTAAAGCAAGTAGGAGGTCAACTACTTGGAACTGGAGGAGTTCTTATTGGAATACAGCTTTTAATTAGTTTCTTGCCTAGAATAGCAAAGTTCTTCAATGGAACTGAAGATGCGGCAGAAAAGGCAGCAGAAAAAATCAAGGAAATGACGCAGGCTATATCTGAGCAAATTGAATTACTTGATAGATTAACATATGCATCTATGCCTGATTTTGTAATTACAGGAAAAGCACTTGATGAGGTTGTTTCATTTTTAACTAATAGGTTTTCTAAATTTAGAGCAGGAATGGAAATCCTTAAAGAAAAAGGATTAGACAATAATGAGGAAGCTGTTAGGAATCTAGTGGAGTCATTCAAAGAACTTCAACTACGTCAAAAGGACTTACTAATAACAAATGAAGAGTATAAGAAATCTGTAGAAAAAGAATCGGAAACTGCTTTAAAATCTATAAATCTAAGAACCAAGTATAAAAAAATACTTAGAGATATAATAGCTCTTGAAAAATTATTTACTGCAGCAAAGGTAGAGGGCATTGAAAAAGAAGAAGAATTATCTGACAATACTCGTGAAGAAACTGAAAGACTAGAAAGAGTTTATAAATCAAAGGGAATAGTTGATATAATTGACCAAGAAAATGCAAAGCAAAAACTTCTATTGCAAACTGTTCAAAAAGGATTTGGAGAAACATTTAACGCAAGAAAAACAGCCATTAAAAAAGAATCAGACTTATTCTTTAAGAATCTAAAGATTGAAAGAGATGCAAAAGATAAAGAGGCTAAAGAAGATATAGCTTTAGAAAAGCTAAAAAGAGCAC
>JGI24005J15628_10001865_pt1 | contig 11048 bp, 4 predicted proteins | sample LinPmetageLP40_FD_15628 | JGI IMG/M metagenome (IMG submission 15628) | reverse complement strand
ATGAAGTACCTGCTCCTATAGTAATTTGTTTAGTAGAAATATCTTGGTTAAATGAAGCAGTATCACTTGTATAATAATAACCTGCAAACATTCCTTTCATGTTTGTAACATTAGAGGTATCCCAATTATTTACATTACCAATAAATCCAGGTTGTCTTCCTAAAGGATTAGAATAGTTATAAAACATAAGTTCCATAGTAGTTACTTTACTAGTATCCCATGCTATATATTCATCCCTATTTGAGGTAGCAGGTTGATATGAAGAACTTAAATCTTGATTATGCATTCTGGAACCATAAAATGTGTTAGACATTTCTGTTACATTTGAAGTATTCCATTTTGATAAATCTTGATTTATACCACTACGGTAAAAAGTTGATCTTAAATCTTTACTGCTGCTTATGTTCCAATTTCTTATATCTTTATCAAAATTGTAAGTGTAATAAAACATATAAGTAAGTCCTTGGGATTTTCTCATATCCCAGGCACGATATGTTTTACTTCCTACTGTTTGGATAGATTCTGAAATATCTTGGTTAAATGCAAAAGATCTATAAAACATGTCTCTAGTCCAAAGGGCACTTCCTGTATTAAGCTGCCAATTTCCTATAGGTTGGTTAAAATATGAATTATAAGCAAATATACCCTGTTGTCTATAGCCTTCACTTGTTGTATTTCCAGCATATCCAAATTGAGTTACACTAGAAACATCCCAAGCATTATAAGTTGTTGCTAGTGATGTGCCTGCCCCTATAGTAACTTGTTTAGTTGAAATATCTTGATTAAATGAACCCGTTTTATTACTTACATAAGTACCTCCACTAAACATTCCATGCATAACTGTAACATTGGAAGTATTCCAATTATTTATATCTTGATTAAATCCTTGGTGAGGACCTGCAATGGTAGACCAATTATGTTGAAACATAAATGACATATTAGTAACTTTTGAAGTATCCCAAGCTATATATTCACCCCTTTCAGAGTGATTTTGGTAAGAAGAACTTAAATTATATCGTAAAGGTGTTCCCCTAAACATAGCACCCATATTAATTGCATTACGTGTATCCCACTTAGATAAATCTTGGTTATAACCATAATGGTATTGGAACATACCATTAAAATCTGATCCAGATATAACATTCCAATTTCCTATATCTTGGTTAAATTCTGGTGCAAAATAACCATGCCCTGGATTATAAAACATATTTCTAAAGGAAACAACTTTACTTACATCCCAAGCACGATATGTTTTACTTCCTACCGTTACTACTGATTCAGATATAGGTTGGTTAAAATCTTTACAGTTACCAAACATTCCATTAAAATAAGGATTTATACTTGATGAATTAATTTGCCAATTATTTAAAGGTTGATTGAATTTTGAATTAAAAAACATTCCATAATTAAAATTATTTGTATTAGTAACCCCAAATAACTGCACACTAGAAACATCCCAAGCATTATAAGTTGTCTCTAGGGGAGTTCCAGCCCCTATTGTAACTTCTTTTGTGTTTATATCTTCGTTAAATGAACTAGATCTAGTTCCTGTATAAACATTACTAACCCCACGAAATGCTTGAGATAAGTTTGTAACATTAGAGGTATTCCAGTTTCCAATTCCTTTAATCTTACCCCCATAAAGACTTCCAGAAGGTTGACCATAGTCTTGTCCAAATTGATTTACTCCAGCATTAAGAGTTNNCATATTAGTAACATTGCTAGTATCCCATGCTATATAAGTTCTACCATGACTGTTTACTACACTTGAAGATACACTTGAAGAAATAGGACAGCCATAAAAAAATGCATTTAAGGTAGTAAATTTAGAAGTATCATATGTANTAAGATCTATTCCTCCATCTAATGAATAAGTTTGTTGAAAAAAACNATNTGCAGTTTCTGTATTACCAAAATCTATATTTTTTAATGAATTATTACGATTTTTTAAACTTGAACAAAGTGTAAACCATCTTGATTTTATACTATTATAGTATTGTGAAGTACTAGTTCGCTGTCCGTAATATAAAGGAGCATCTGGTGCTAGTACATCCATGTTTATGCAATCAGAAAATGCTCTATCACTGCTCCAATAAAAAGAACAATTTCCCCAATTATCTATGCTTTGCAATTTTTCACGATTAGCAGTAGTACCATTATAAAAGTCTATTTTGGGTAATTGGTTATAAGCTCCTGATCCGCTATGTTTTAAAAATAATTTATGACTTCCCGATTGTCCAAAATCAATAACATGAAGATAGGGGCTACCTGTAATTTCAAACTCTATAGATTCTGTTGTTGAAGATTCAAGTTGATATCTATATTTATACATTGATAGAGAAAGTGTGTCTCTCCATATAAAAGTAGTATCTTCCGCTGAGGCGCTAATAGTTACTACTAACCTATCCTCTTGGGCTGATTGTGCTATGGCCCCGTACATACTCATATTATGTAGTTAAATCTCCAACTAAATGGAAGGTTTCACCTGAAATATATTTCAATGTTGCTGCTGAACCTACAGCTGCTAATTTTTTATTATTACTTCTAGATACAATACTTACTCCTGTACCTGCAACAAATTCAAAGGTATCACCTGAACTTGTTTGGAAAAAATCCCATTCATAACCAGATACTAAATCATTACTAGCTGTAGTTACTGTTACTTGTAAATTCCCTCCTACCACATTGTAATGTCCTGCAAATGAAGCTGAGGTTTTGAAATTAGCAGTATGAGTAACTATTGGTTTAAAATTAGTTCGGGGTATAATTGTTTCTGTTGTTGATGCTGTTATAGCATATGAAGCTGTTAATTGGTTTATTATACTTGGGGTAGCATTAAATGATGAAGCCGAAATAAAAGCTTCTACACCAGCTGAGCCTGTCATTACTATTGAACCAGTTATTTGGTTTGGTTCAGCATTTCCTCTAAGAATAAGTCTCCCATTTGAAGTATCTGCTATTACTGTTGTAGCTGTTGTAGCTAATGCAGGTTCACCTATTACAGCTTTAGTACTTATACTATTTAACCCAAATGAATATCCTTGGTTATTTGTAGTAAAAAAATGAACTTGACCTGCAGATTTAATATTAGTTTCTGTTGTGCCTAAGAAATTTATTTCAAACCCTGTACCGTTTTGGATAGTTAATGGAGAGATTGTATTAGAACCATCTAAAAGTAAAGGACCTTTTATAGTAGCAGATCCACTAATATCTAAATTACTAGCACTAATATACCCACTTGCACTTATATTACCTGATGCTGTAATATGGCCTGTTATATTTTGGTTTCCTATAAAATTATTTGAACCCGTTGTAGCGTAACTTCCAGTTACCGTTGTTAAATCTGTTATATTAGTTTCATTTGATGTTACTCTAGTACTAAAAGATGAACTTGCTTCTGTAAATGAACCTGAAATACCTGCTGGGGTAAAAGTTTGAGGATCACCAATATAGATATTACCAACCATACCACTATGAATAGTACATTGGTATACTAAACTAGTAGGTGCATCCATTTGAACTTCAAATATTATATCTCCAGTTTGAACACCATTATTTGTTATACCGTCATTATAAGCACTACCTCCATCAGATACCCTAATTTGGAATGGATGACCTGATACATTTGCATTGAATAAATATTTTTCACCTCTTGTTAAATATAGTGTTGGGTTGTCATCTGAAGCTCCTACTCCATTGCCCGCAAATCTGTAAGCTGAGGATCCATTATTTGTTACATCCCATCTTGTAGTGTATTCTGAGGTTTCTACATAAGAGGCTGTAGCTACAGACATTGAGGATGTTTGGGAATTTGTTACAAATGATGAAGTTGCAGCGTTTAAACTAGTTATTAAGGATTCATTTGCTGATACTCTAGTACTAAAAGATGAACTTGTTTCCGTAAATGAACCCGAAATTCCTGCTGCTGTAAAGTTTTGAGGTAAATTTGTTAAAGCTGAACCATCACCTATGTAAGATGAAGCTGATACTTGGCCTTGTATTAATATTCCTCCATCTGAAAGTGAACCGGATATTAATGTAAAATTATTATTATTACCAATTCTAAGTTGGTTTGAAATTCCAGATGCACCTAAACTACCTGATCCTATAATAATATTTCCAGTAGCTCCACTTCCTGCAAGGTTATATCCTGCATAATATCCATAAACTGTATTACCACCACCACTTGTTATACCATATCCAGCTGACATTCCTACTGCCGTGGTACTGCCTCCACTATTAAGAGCACTGTATAGTGCAAATTTACCAATTGCTACCGAATTTGGCTGTCCTTGCAAATGCATCGCACTGTAACCTATGGCAACTGTTCCTGCAGAAGGTCCGTATGCTGCCCTGTGCCCTATTGCAACTGTGTGATTTCCAGAATTAGTATGTGCAGCAGAATTACCTATTGCAATAGAATTAGAAGCTCCATTTCCTGGGGAGTTTAATGCATTATTTCCTATAGCAATTGCTGTGTGACCATATGCAGATGTTAAATTTTGGCCCGCAGAAGTCCCTATTAATACTGCATTAAGATTACCTGTAGTATAAGTTTGACCAGCACTTTTACCTATTATTACAGCATTGTTTCCCGTTGTTAAAGAATTACCTGCATTAACACCTAATATAACATTATTATCTGCATCAGCTTCCATTGCTACTCCAGATCCTGATCCTAATACTATATTATCTGAATCTAATGTAAATGCATGAAATGATCCTGATATTGTTAATGATCCTGTTATTTGAGCATCTCCTGTGAATGGGAAAGCTGCTTGTGAAGGTAAATTTGTTAAACCCGAACCATTACCTATAAATGAACCTGATATATTTCCTGAGGTAACATTTAATGATCCCGTAATTTGAGCACTACCTGTTATCTTAGTAGTACCTATTAAGGTTTGAGTATCTGTTGTATCATCTCCAAATATGCTTGAACCTGAGGTTTGTATAGATGATGCTGTTATAAAAGATGAAGTTAAGTGTACTACATTTAAACTTGTAACTGTTAATTTATCTGCACCTGAATCGTATACCATTCCAGCATCTGTAGCTAGTTGTCCTCCTGTTGTAGTGAATACTACTCTATTAGCGTCTAAAGAAGATGTAATTGAAGTTATGTTAGTTTCATTTGCCGATACTCTTGTACTAAGTGAAGAACTTACTTCTGTAAATGAACCTGAAATACCTGCTGCTGTAAATGGGGAAGCAAATGCCCCAGATATATCTGATGCTATTTGAGCTGAGCTAGACACTAATCCAGAACTGTTTAATGTTGATATTGCTAATGTGTTTAAATCAATTGATTCTGTAACTGAAATATTTGCTAATTCTATCCAAGCTCCTGCGTGTGCAAAATATCCTTTACCTGTTGCATGTACATGAGCAAACATACCATGGTAATTACTAGGTGAAGGTAAATCACTTATATTAACATATACGTTAGCATATTGTATTTTTACATTAGGTAAATCTACTATACCTCCTGATTGGGATACTAATGACTTTGCAGTTACTAATTCATTTGCAGATACTCTTGTGCTAAATGAAGATGAAGCTAATGTAAATGATCCTGATATACCTGTTGAGGTTAATGATCTAATTAATGTAGCATTAGTTCCTAATGAACCTGAAATACCCGCAGCTGTAAAACCACTACCACCACCATCTTCTAAATTTGCTAATCTTGTACTAATAGATGAACTAGGAGCTGTAAATGAACCTGAAATGTCATCTGCAATTTGGGCTGAGCTTGAAAGTGTACTGGTAGGTAAATTTGGGGTTACTTGACTGGCTGATATAAATCCTTGACTTTGCCACGAACCTGATATACCGGCAGAGGTAAAATCGCTATCTCCTCCACTTTCTAATGCTGCTAATCTTGTACTAATAGATGAACTAGGAGCTGTAAATGAACCTGATATTCCGGTAGATGTAAAAGGTGATGAAAATGCTCCTGAGATATTAGATGCAATTTGAGCTGAACTTGATAAAGTTCCTGTGGGTAAATTAGGTGTTATTTGACTAGCTGATATGAAATTTTGACTTTGCCATGAACCTGATATGCCTGCTGCACTAAATACTGGGTTAGCTTGTAAAGTTGTTATGTTTGTAGAATTAGTAGTAACTCTTGTACTAAAACTAGAACTTGCTTCTGTAAATGAACCTGAAATACCTGCTGCTGTAAATGTTGGGTTAGTTTCTAAAGAAGAAACTCTTGTACTAAAGCTAGCACTTGGTGCTGTAAATGAACCTGAAATGTCATTTGCAATTTGAGCTGAACTTGAAAGGAGTGTTTTAGAAGTTATTATTTCATTTGCTGATATTCTTATACTAAAACTAGCACTTGGTGATGTAAAAGATCCGCTTATACCATTTGCTGTTAAACTTCTAATTAGATCTTGATTTAGTCCTAATGCACCTGATATCATTGTAGGGGTAAAATCACTGCCACCTCCACCTCCATATGATCCTGTTCTAAAAAATTTACCAGTAGCAGTATCGTATACCACTGTTCTTAAACCAATACCACTATTATCTTCTATTTTTGCAATTAAGTTTCCACTTGCACTTATATTTCCTGATGCAGTTATGTTATTAAATATTCTATTAGAAGTAGGATCTTCTAAACTTGTAACTCTAGTACTAAATGAACCACTATCAGTTTTTAAATTTGTAACCCTAGTTGAAAATGAAGAACTAGGTGCTACAAAAGCACCTGAAATATCAGATGCAATTTGAGCTGAGCTTGATATAACCCCAGATTGAAGTCCAGAACCTCCTTCTAATGATGATACCCTTGTAGAAAATGAACTACTTGGTGCTGTAAATGAACCTGAAATGTCATTTGCAATTTGAGCGGAACTTGAAAGAAGTGTTTTAGCAACTGTAGCTTCATTTGCTGATACTCTTATACTAAAACTAGCACTTGGTGATGTAAATGAGCCTGAAATGTTATTTGCAATTTGAGCTGAACTAGATACTAAGGTTTTATTATTTAAAGTTGTAAAATTAGTAGAATTTGTATTTATATTAGTCTCATTTGTAGATACTCTTGTGCTAAAAGATGAACTTATAATATTAAAAGATCCACTTATACCTTCAGATGTTAAACTTTCTATAAATGCTTCATTACTTAATGATCCTGTATCAATTATTACAGTAAAAGTAGTTTCATTTCCTCTTTCAAATGTTATTTCATTTAAGTTTGCAGATGCACTTACTACAGCATCAGCGGAACTAGCTGAAGCTACTATAGGAATGTTAAAACTTTTACCTGATGCTTGAATAAATTTTATTACGTTTTGAGTACCTACTCTATCTAGCGATGCAGATACTACAGAATTAGGCCCTGTATTTCCAAAAGCGCTTACACCTACATTATCTACAAATCTTACTCTTTGGGACATTAATTTTAATTTTAGTTATAAATATTATTTTTATAAGTCTGTTATAGTAGCAGGTGTACCATCTGGGTTATTTCTTGTTCTTCCATCAGGTGTAACTGTTGGGTTTGCTTCAAATCTTTCTGGGGTAGATGTTGTTTCCATTGAAAATATAACTTTAGATTTTTCATTATATTTTTTAATAGAAGTTAAATCTTTTTGAACAGTATCAGGTACTATATACCCATACATCTTAATCTGAAAATTGCCTCTTACTAATCTGTCTTGACTTTGTTGTAATTCTGTTACTGTAGCAAAATTATCTATCCTAGCCATAAATTTAAATCGTTCAGGATCACCCCAATATGAATCAGAGGCATAGTTTATTGCTTCTACTATTTTATTTAATTGTTCTACATAGTATGTTTGTATGATACAACTATAAGTTAAATTAACATAATCGGGTACTACGTTAGCTATAAATTGTCTAGTAGGGATTCTATTATTAAGTAAATTAAAATTACTATAAAAGTTTTTTTCATTATAGGATTTTTGATACGAAGTATATAAATTAGGCATGTTTGAATCTAATTTATTTGTTAAAGATCTATTTTTTTCTAATGAATCTCTTTTAAACATTATAATAGGATTCATAATAGCACCTTTTTTATCTCTATAATAAGCATCTTTTTGGATTGATTTCCACCTTTCAGGTGAACCATATATTACAGGAACAGCTATTCGTTCTCCATTTTGTATTACTGATGGTCTAATAACATTATCAAAATAGTACATTATAGATTCATCTATATCTTTTATACCAACTGAAAAAGGTTTAACTGTGTCTCCTTTGAAAGACATTTTAGTAGACCTATTAAAAGGGATATTAGCTTGGTTTTCAGGTGGATACTGAGAACTTTCCTTTGCATCATTAGGGTTACCTCTTTGAGCATCATAAGGAGTTTGTAATTGAACAGAAATTTCCTTTTGGGATTTTGGTATTGGTTTTCTATAATTTTTAGCCATTTATTCCTCCTTTTTCTAATTGTACTTTATTAACTGGGGTGTAGTGAGTTTTACATATAACAGATATATCACTACCAAAATTTTCTAGTCCTGGGTTTATAGGGTTTTCTGCATAATTATATTCTGGGTCTTTACCTGCAAAATATTGGTTACCTATTATATCATCTACTTCATAGTAACCTCCATAATAGTATATTATATCACCTACTTCAGGAGTTAAATCTGCTCCAAAATAATCTCCTTGGTCAAAATCTTTATTAAAATCTAAATTTCTCTGCAATAAATCATCACGTAAAAACCTAAAATCAATGTTTTGATAGTATTGTACACCAAATTCATTGTCTGGGTAAGATTGATCTGATCTTTTAACAAGAGTACTTAGTATAACACCAGGATAATAGTATTTAGCTCCAGCAGATTCACCATAAAGATTAACTTTAGTTTCTTCTAGTTTATATTTGTAGTAAACACATTCCTGAGAAATAATGTTACCCATTACTTCCCTGTTAAGGTGCCTAAATAGGCTTACATCTCTTTGTCCACCGTATAAAGCCATATATTAGTAAATATAAATTGGATAAGGTACTTTATTTAATTCTTTTTGTAAATAATCTCCTTCTAATGATCTTCTTTCTAATAGTTTTTCTCTAGATGTATCATCAAAATATGATCTTAATCTTTCTATTAATGCATTTTTTTCTGCTGTAGCAGCTGATATTAAATCTGATTGGTTTAATGTTATTTCAGCATCTGGAATTGGGACTGAGGAATATTTACCTCTAACATATCCTAACATTTCTTTAGATATTGCTAATGTGTATTCAAATATCCATTGTCTACCTATAGAATTTATATCCGTGTATGTTGGGTTTTCAAAAGGTACGTTACTAACATTAGTAATAACACCTGATGAATCTGAGTAAGGATTATTTCTTTCTTGTTTTTTAATATATTCAAACCATAAATGATTCCCTGTGGTTTTTGGAATTGGAAATAATTTTAGTTTATTATTAATAATTTCAAATGAATAATTTGATCTTCTTATTTGGTCATTTAATTCTATGGCTTGCATTACTTGCATGTCATAGTTTAAAGGCATCATTAAAAAATTAATAGCTGGTGAGTAACTACCCCAACCAAATGAATCCATTAAATCAATCATCCCTGTACCAGTACCAGCATATGGATCAAAATATCTTGTTATTGCAGGTGGTGCTTCATAAAATATTCTTTTTATTTCTATTGAATCATTTGTTCCTAGATTAGCATATGTTTGTGCCCAAATATCCATATCGTATACTTGTTTACTAGCTGTTAATGCTATAGATCCTGAGTACCAGGTTACATTTCCTCCTGCTCCTGCTTCTACACCATATTGTTCCGAAATATTAACTATATTAGCTAAATTTGGAACCATTTGTTTTTTATTAGGGATAGATGATGTAGTAGATCCCTCTAAAGATAAGTAGTTTTCTCTTACTTTGTATGCATATAATTCGTTTCCATAAGTTGTGACGGCTTCCTCAAAAGCTGTAAAAAATGAGCCTGATTGTAATTCTACATCGGCTAGGGGATAGCCTAGTCTTCTAGCACAAAAATCAGATACTTTATTTGCATCAACTATAAATTGTGCATCACTATCGTAAAAACCGAAGGGGGTTTGACCCGCAGCAAAAGTTGCTACTCCTGTCCAAATTGGGATGTTCATAGTGTTTTATTATAAATATTAAAAAAATTAACTAGAACAAAAAAAGACCTGGCTTATGGGCCAGGTCTTAATTTATATGAATTTACTTAAGAGTTATTCTTAAATCAAACTAGTGTTTGATACAAATACTCTACCGTAGAATTCTGGTCTGATCATCTTCTTAGCATATCTCGTTAATAGACCTTTTCTTGGTGTGAAAGTGTCTGGATCGTATACTAATGGAGTCATAATCAATGGAATGTATGGAGCAAATACAGCACCAGTTTCTAAGAACTGAGAACCTCTATATCCCATAAGGATTGTACCTTCGGTCATATATGGGTTTTTGTATACATCGTATCTACTATTCATTTGTCCCATTTTCTGGATACCAAAAGCAAATTTACCTTTTGAAGCATCACCATCAGAGTTTGAAGCAAATCCTGGGATTGATTCAATTACTGTAGCAACTGTAGGAGATATTACTGCAAAATTAGCACCACCTCTAAGAGTTTTCTGGTGAATTTTGTTAGATACCTTTTGCATTTTAGTTCCTAATGTTTGGAACCATTGTCCTTGTGTATTATAGAATCCTAAATCATCAAATCCTGTTTTTGCAGAATTTAAGTTTTTATTGTTAGAAGCATTCCAATATTCATCAGCAGCTGATGCATCTTGGATAAGCATATCTAATAATTCAAGATCAATTTCTAATGAAATGTACTCACTCATAATAGATGTTAATTCTGCTTCAGCATCTAGTGCTTGATATGCATTTAAATCTTGAGCGAATTCTGGTGTCCATTGTGCTTTTAACTTTCTAGTTTTAGCAACAATTGCTTCAGATTTCATTTTTACATCGATAGATGGAATCGCTAATTGATCTGTTGGGTTAGCAGTAGATTCAGCATTTGGTCTACCTGCTAAATTAGCATCCTCGAAATCAC
>JGI24005J15628_10001859_pt1 | contig 11073 bp, 10 predicted proteins | sample LinPmetageLP40_FD_15628 | JGI IMG/M metagenome (IMG submission 15628) | reverse complement strand
TGACTTGCTATGACAGATGAGCCAGCACTTTCCCCGATCGAAATGTTTGTTTCATTTCCTGGAGTTCTAATCATTTCAAAGCCATTAATGTCGTAAGCATTACTAACACTGATCGTTCCATTGACATCCAATGTGCTACTTGGGCTATTCGTTCCAATACCTACAAAACCGGAAGTTTCTTCCAAAGTCATTAATGGTGTAGCATCATTCTTAGTAATGTCCAAATTGTTTGCAGCAGCAAGTTGAATAGTATTGCCACCATCATATGAACCCTGTAGTGAAGTTGCTCCCGCTATTGCAGCACTTACCGCGGCTTCTGTCACCAAATTAGAATCAGATCCAGGACTGGCTATTCCAGTTCCTGCATCAACAACTGGTCGAAAGAACAAGTCGCCAGTTCCGTCACTTCCTAATACTTGATTATTTCCTGTAGGTGCAATCCAACTTACATTTCCTACAGTTGTGGTAGCTAAAAAGGAACGCGTAGTTCCATTTGGAGCAATATTCCCAGGAGCCACTGTACTACTTGCGATATCTGCTCCTACTATAGTACCGTCTGTTATTTCTGCAGATGTAACTGCATCTAGTGTGGCTAGTGCGCCTAGTCCCAAGTTGGTTCTGGTTCCAGCAGAATTGGCTAGGGTAATTGCCCCTAGATTATCAATAGTTGCATCGCCACCCACCGTAGTAGCTACTAGCGAAGTGCCATTATTCACAAGAATTTGAGCATTGCTCGTTACTGGTAATGCAGCTCCACCAGTAGAATTGATTGTAATATTATTTCCTGCTACATCCAATGTGACATTAGTTCCCTCTATCAAAGTGACGTCTGTGCCACCGGAAATATCTATAGTAGCAGAAGTACCACCATCAGTCGCTATTAAGTTTTGTGAATCCGTTCCACCCAAGGATGATAAATCTACAGTTTGGACTGGTTGTCCATCACTTTCTAGTGATAATTCCAAATTAGTCCCATTGAGGGATAATTGGTCGATCGTCTGATCGTCTGTTCCTCCTGGAGGTATGACGGGAGCCAAGTCAACTGTTCCAACCACCGTACTGTTTTCACTGATAGAAAGAGTAGTTCCTGCCAGGCTGAAATCTGTAATTGCTTCATTGGCTGGNTCGCTATCTGCATCATTTACGCCATCTTGNAGTGAAGAGAGATCCACAGTTTGAACTACCTGCCCATCATCTTCCAGTGACAGCTCTAAGTTTGTTCCATTGAGACTTAACTGATCTATCGTTTGATCATCAGTGCCTCCTCCCCCAGTATTGGCTACGGTAGTCCAGACATTTCCATCCCATTGCAGTATGTTTCCAACATCACCACCATCTAAATTCATATTGCCTAANTGTANAAGACCTACAGAGCCAGCAGCTATTTGAGTACTTCCCAAAGTTCCAGTAATATCACCACTAAGAGTTAAATCAGCTGTACTATTACTTCCGCTTATCGTTAATATGCCCGTACTGGCATTATAGGTGAGTGTTTGATCAGCTCCTCCACCACTTCCCGCACCAATTTCTATCCATGCACTTGCATCCCAGTAGTAGATTTTCTTATCCGAAGAGTCGTAGATCAGCATACCCTCTTCCGATGGCGTAAATCCACTTCGTGTAGTTATGGGTAGAATAAGCCCCTGTTGTCCATTGGCTACCAGCCAAAGGACAGCATCCGTTTTGACATCAGTGCTGCCTATAGCAACTGAATTATTCTGGGCATAGGAAATCCCAGAAAACAGGAATAGGGCGATAATAATTAGTGATGAGTAAAAGCCGCGGGTATTGAAGTAAGTTTTCAACATGATATGTTGTCTTTTGATAGTTGTTGGAAGTAGTCTATTTATCTAGTCTTAATTAGAATAGGTGTTTAAACACATGTCAGCCTGATAAATAAATATAGGAAATCTCTTCAAAAGACCAGTAGTATGAATGTAAGTTTTGAGCAAAAGGTAAGCGATATTTTTACTGTGAATTGTCATTTCACAACGCAGCGTAAGAATCTTACTCATTTCGAATAAACGAGATTCTTCATCTTCGCTTTGCTACGATTCTGAATGACTTTATAAATATCGTCACTCAGAGACCGGAGTTTTAAAAAACCAGCGTAGGGCAATGACAAGAAAGAATCGAGCGTTTACCGACATCCAGCTGTCACTTACCGATTTTCATCATTTTATCAGCAGCTGAGCCCGTACATTTGTACAGAACAAACAATAAAAATCATGGCAGAAAACAATGACAGCAAACGATTATGGTTAGGCATTATCTTCTTTTTACTCGGAGGAATGTTATTAGTTGAGAATTTGGATCTATTCTATTTCCATTTACCACATTACATCTTTTCATGGAAGTCTTTTCTTATTCTGTTAGGTATCTACTTCATATTTGGTAGAGACAAAAAGGGTCCAGGAATCATACTATTGTCCATAGGTGCAATATTCATGCTCGAAGACATTCTTTGGTGGTGGCACTTTGACTTTTGGGATGTATTCTTCCCAGGCATCTTAATCTTCCTTGGGATCGCATTGGTCATGCGTAAAAGCAGTAACAACAAACCAACTGGCACTGACGAAGTAGATTATATTGATGACATGGCAATCTTTGGAGGCGGTGAAAAAAAAATCACTAGCCAAAATTTCAAAGGAGGAAAAATAACTGCTGTATTTGGTGGGTCAAAAGTCAACTTAAGTCAAGCGGATATTTCAGATGGTCAGCCTGTATTAGACGTCTTCGCAATGTTCGGAGGAACGGAAGTTGTGGTACCACCAGACTGGACTATTAAGACTGAGGTAACAGCAATTTTTGGAGGATTCTCTGACAAGCGACAAACTGCAATCAATGTAGTACACAATGTCGAAAAGGTATTGACAATAAAAGGAATCGTTCTCTTTGGTGGAGGAGAAGTAAAGAACCTGTAAGTAGTGTCTCTAAGTATTTTGTCAAAGCGAGAATAGTAGTATCTTAACCCGCTGTGAGACATCCACTAATAGCACATCAAAAAGTAATACAATACACTACCGTATGGGCAATGATCATCATTGCTCATACGGTTTTTTTACATTTATACTATCAGTTTTCATTATTAGCATCGAGTACAGACAGCCTCATTTTCAATGGGGCCATAGCAGCTTTAGGCTTCTTCTATGGCTACGCTTTCCGCTACATCTCGTTAGGTAATCACAAGATCAATACATTTATCAGCTATGCAGCACTGGTACTGGCTGGAACATTACTGGTATTGATGGGTTTCAAACACTTGATGTTATTTGTTTTTGCCGACCAAGAACTATTTGTGCTGTTCGTGAGTGATACACTGATCTGGAGAGCTACAGCATCCAGTTTCTATTTTGCCATTATTATATTACTATACTATTTATTGAAATATAGTGAAGACTTGCAGGAGAAAGTGCTCAATGAATCAAATCTTCAACAGATCATCCAGCAAACAGCACTGGATGCACTCAAATCACAGCTCAATCCCCATTTCATCTTCAATAGCCTGAATTCTATAAGTTCGTTGACCATTTCCAATCCAGGAAAGGCACAACAAATGGTTATTAAACTTTCTGACTTTTTGCGAAATTCTTTGCAAAATAACGAATCAAAAACCCATACACTATCAGAAGAACTCAAGGTCATTCAATTGTACTTAGACATTGAAAAGATTCGGTTTGGAGATCGCTTGAGTATAGTTGAAGAGATTGATGAAGGTTGTAATGCTGCGCAAATTCCGAATATGATCCTTCAACCACTTTTCGAAAATGCAATAAAATACGGCCTATATGAAACATTGGATAGTGTAGAAATTGTGACTAAAGTGCGCCTGGAAGATCAACAATTGATCATCTCTATTTCCAATCCATATGATCCCAAGACGCAACCACCAAAAGGCAAAGGCATAGGTCTAAAAAACACGGAACAGCGACTAAAACTGCTTTATGAATTGGATCACATGATGACCACAACCAAAACATCCGACACTTTCTCAATCACCCTACACATACCACAGCACTCATGAACGCAATAATAATTGATGACGAACTTCTGGCACGGGATATCATCAGAACTTATTTGAGAGATTTTCCCGAAATGAATATAATGGGAGAATGTGCCAATGGTTTTGAAGGAATCAAGATGATTAATGAATTGAAACCTGATTTAATCTTCCTTGACATCCAGATGCCAAAAATTACTGGATTTGAGATGATAGAATTATTGGATCATCATCCGATTATTATTTTCAGCACTGCATTTGATAAGCATGCCATCAAAGCATTTGAAATGAGTGCTACCGACTACTTATTGAAGCCCTATGACAAACAACGTTTTTCTGAAGCTATCAAAAAGGCGCAAAGCAAATTTGACCTTCAATCTTCTCTGGATAGTTCGACTCCTACTGCGCAATACCCTCAACGAGAAGGCACCTTAGAACGTATTGTGGTGAAGCTAGGTAACAAAATAAATATCATTCTGGTGAGTGATATTAGTTATATAGAGGCACAAGATGACTATGTGGAGATACATACGGCCGAAGGGAAGTACCTCAAGCAAATGACGATGAAGTTCTTAGAGGCAAATCTACCAGGAAATCAGTTTGTAAGAACTCATAGATCATTCATAGCTGCCATTGCAGCAATTGATAAAATAGAAATGTATGAAAAAGAATCATATTTGCTTCATTTGAAACAAGGATCAAAAATCAATGTCAGTCGATCTGGCTATAGCAAATTGAAACAGGCGTTGAAGTTCTAACTTTGCACACTTTTTAACCGTCCGAAAAATCGTCAAGATTATCCGTTTTTACGTATATTGTTAAAAAATCAAGATGAATCAAGTTAAGAATAATATCATTGACAAAATCATCCTACTTGAAGATCAAAAGGTGATCAATGCGCTGAATCAGCTCCTGGACAACCTCAATACTCCTGAAAATAAAATGATATCGAGCGAAGAAAAGGCATTGCTATTATTGGGTCTTAAAGATTATAAAAACGGTGATGTTATTAGTGATGAAGAAATAAGAAAGTCTGAAGACAAATGGCTAAAAGAGTAATCTGGACTAGGTCTGCAAGATTTTCAAGAAAAGAAATTTTAACCTTCTGGATAGAACGAACAAAGAGTAAAAAATATAGTCAAAGGTTATCCACAGAACTTAACGAGCGCATTGACCATCTTAAAAATCATCCGAACATAGGCAAGACTACGAACCTATGAGATATTCGAACCACCGCATGTGGTCACTTTTCTATATTCTATCTTAATGAACCCAAGGAAATTGTGATCATAGGTATCTACGACACAAGACAAAATCCAGACATAATTATCAAAAAAATTAGAAATCATCGCAATTGATAAATGGTTGACCATTTCAAAACTCATCCACATCATTCATACAATATGAAGCCCTACAATATTATCCAACCTCTAACCCCAAAAGCCCCAATTCTGCTAAGTGTACCACATTGCGGAACAGAATTCCCCGAGGAACTTAAAAAAGACTTTTTTCCAGACATGATGGCTGCACCCGATGACACCGATTGGTTTGTTGATCAGCTCTACAGCTTTGCTTCAGAGCTGGGGATCACAATGATCACTGCCAAGTATAGCCGCTGGGTGGTTGATCTTAACAGGAATCACAAAAGCACACCACTATACAACGATGGCCGAATAATAACTGGGCTCTGCACCACAACAGATTTCCATGGCAATGAGATTTATCGGCAAAACACGCCCGATCAGGCCGAAGTAGATAGAAGAGTCGAACTGTATTATGATCCTTATTATAGGAAGATTCAAGAGCAGCTTGATGAAATAAAAGATGCATTTGGGCACGTACTTTTATGGGACGCTCATTCTATCAGGCAATATGTGCCAACTATTCGTGAAGAAAGATTTCCAGATATGATTCTTGGAAGTGTCGATGAGACATCGGCCAGTAACACCTTGATTCAGTCAGCATTAGCGAGTCTGTCAAGCGGTGCGTTCGAATTGAAACACAACACCCCATTCAAAGGTGGACAGATCACCCGTACATTTGGCAGACCAAATGAAAATCAACATGCTCTCCAACTAGAAATGAATAAGATCCTGTACATGGACGACACTGAAATGACATTTGATGAAGCCCGTGCAAATAAAATGAGAAGTGTGCTCAGAAAGACACTCACCGATTTATCTTCTGCCTTTTAGAAAATTAGTATGAACCATTATCACTTCAAAGCACTGTTACAAAATGAAGGCTGGCTCTCCCCAGCCTTTGTCAGCACCGATACCAGCGGATTGATCACATATATTTCAAATCAACCAAAAGGGAATGTTCGATATGAGCAGGTAGATGGATATGCGCTGCCGGGTTTTCAAAATGCACATTCTCATGCTTTTCAATACGCCATGGCAGGTATTGCCGAAACACATCAAACAGGAGCTGTTGCAGATGACTTTTGGAGCTGGAGAGAAGCCATGTACAAAGTCGCATTGACCATCAGTCCTGATCAACTGGAAGCCATCGCTACCATGCTTTATTGTGAAATGGTAAAACATGGCTATACGCAAGTCGCGGAGTTTCACTATTTACATCACGGAAAAGATGGAGCGCCATATGCTAATCTTGCTGAAATGGGCGAGCGATTGGTGTCTGCTGCACAGACTGCGGGGATCAAAATCACTTTGGTTCCTATGTTCTATCAAAAAGGAGGGTTTGGCATCGCTCCACAAAGTCATCAGCGAAGATTTATCTCATCGACAATAGACGATATCATAAGCTTCTCGAAGCAACCAAAAAGGTCGTTGCGCCTCATAGCCATGCCAATTATGGATTCGGGATTCATTCTCTTCGCGCAGTGGCACCACAGGATATCATCAGTGCATTGGGAAGTGTTGACCGTGATCTTCCGATCCATATTCATATTTCCGAGCAACTCAAAGAGATCGGAGATGCGGTAAGTTATTTAGGAAAAAGGCCTGTTCAATGGTTATTAGACAATGCCGATATTAACCACAACTATCACTTGGTTCACGCTACACATCTGGACAATTCTGAGGGCCAAGGTATCGCAAGAAGCAGTGCGCGCATGTGGTGCTTTGCCCTACTACCGAGGGCAACTTAGGCGATGGCATTTTTCCACTGGTTGAATTTCAGAAATTAGGCGGCAAATGGTCAATCGGAACAGATAGTCACGTGGGGTTGAATCCACTTGAGGAGCTTCGATTGTTGGATTATGGACAGCGACTGACTACTCATCACCGCAACACGTTTACCAATCAAACTGAAGGTGACAGTGCTGTCTATGCAATCAAACAATCATTGATTTCAGGCAGAGCAGCGATGGGCAACAAAGAATCAAGCTATTTTAAAGTAGGTGAACCGTTAGATGCTGTCGTTTATGATGCGAGCTCTCCGCTGATTGCTGCTTCCACTTTGGAAAACGTTCTACCTACAATTCTTTACAGTAGTGATAGTACTCACTGCAAAGGAACAATTGTTGATGGTGATTGGATTGTCAAAGACAATCAGCACAAAACAAAAGAGCAAATCACTAGCTCATTTTTGAGAGCATTGAATAGCATTGCTGTGAGGTGATCATCAGTCAGCCACAATAAACTTGGTCTGATCTACAATTTTTCCATCATGCCTACTGGTCATGCTGAAATAAAAGGGGGCCTTTTGCGCAAACGGAATAAAAAATTAGAACCAGGATAATGGTATACCTCATTCGGAGCTGACGTTCCAAAAATACTATTTCAATGCGCAATGTAGTAAAAATGTATGCTTAACTTAATGGCGTTTTTGAGAGTTCCTTTCAAATTATTATTCATGAATCAACGACACAAAGCTATAATAAGTTTATACGAAAAGTATCTCAACAGTACAGGCGTTTGCACTGATACTCGTCAGATAAAAGAAGGTTGTCTCTTTTTCGCACTAAAAGGTCCCAACTTCAATGCCAATTCATTTGCTCAAGAAGCATTGAAAAAAGGAGCAAAGTATGCAATCATAGATGAAGCTGAATACTCTACTGGTGACCGTTGTGTGTTGGTTGAAGATTCATTAAAGACACTGCAAATACTAGCAAATCATCACCGAAAGCAACTTGATATCCCGTTCGTTGCTATCACTGGTAGCAATGGAAAAACAACCACTAAAGAACTGACCCTTGCTGTTCTTTCAAAAAAATACAAAGTGCTCGCTACCAAGGGGAATCTCAATAATCACATTGGAGTGCCATTGACTTTGCTCTCTATTGATCGAACTGTTGAAATCGCGATTATTGAGATGGGAGCCAACCACCTTGGTGATATTGCAGAACTATGTGAGATTGCTGAACCGACCCATGGTGTCATTACCAATATTGGACGTGCTCATATTGGTGAATTTGGTGGAGTGGAGAATATCATTCGTGGAAAAAGTGAGCTTTATCACTACTTGATCCAAAACAAAGGACATGCATGGATTAATTCCAATCACGCTGTATTGAAGAATATGAGTAAACGATTTACTGCTCCTTCTTTTTATCCTAACAATGGCGATGACTATACCTGTGAGCTAATTTCCATATCTCCATTTGTCAGCTATAGATCAATGAATAGTGAGGAGGTCGATACGCAACTCATTGGCCAATACAATTTNGANAATATAGCGACTGCCCTCGCCATTGGACATACCTTTGAAGTGTCAGAGGCTGATGCCAATTNGGCAATATCAAATTACTATCCTGACAACAACAGATCGCAAGTAGTCAAAAAAGGAAGTAACACTTATATCCTAGATGCCTACAATGCCAACCCAAGTTCCATGGCTGTTGCAATAACCAATATCGCCCAAATGGACTCAGCGCAAAAGGTGCTGATACTCGGAGATATGTATGAACTGGGTGAGGACAGTGACGCTGAGCATCGTAAGATTGGTGAGTTATTAAAAAACAAAATATTTACCCAAGTATACTTTTGTGGAGAATTGATAAAAGAGAGTTTGATAACCTATCCAGCAGGTAAATTTTTTAAAGACAAAATGGAATTGGCTAAAGAAGTAAAACAGCAAAATTACTCAGATACGCTCTTTCTGCTAAAGGCATCAAGAGGCATTGGGCTGGAAAAAATTATTGATAAGATTTAGTATTAACCTGGGTCGATTACCAAATAATCATCATGGAGGATCAGGATGACTTTGTTAAAAACAACCAGAAAGAGTGCGTCATTCAGAAGACGAAGTCTGAAGAATCTCATCATATCAATATATAAGATTTTCGCTATCGTGCTGAATGACTTGCAAAGTCAACTTTTTTTAAAAAATATTACTGTCGTCCGAGTAAAAAACATGCTGTATTTATTTCTGTGAGAAGAACACCCCTATAATCCCCTCAAGCGGATACACAGAGGGGTGTTTTTCATTGTGAAGTAAAAAGCTTGAAATTTGAGTATAATCAAACATTTTTGCTCCTTTTAAAATTTACTCGGACGACAGTAATATAAAACTTCTTTATCAGTTGATCCAATTTTGAGAACTTGGTCAAATAATGTGATAGCCTCATGAAAATCGCCTTTTCGGCATAGTTCGATGCCTTTCTGAAATACCTGCTCCATCACATTAACATTCTGATCTTTTTGGTCCTTGGTTTATGCTTATCCTTTTTTGGATTGTAATACCTATTCCTGTTTTTTGGAACTGTTTTCTTGCTAGAAGTAAACTTATGTTGACCACCGCACGATGCAAGTAATACCACCAATATCAGGAGATAATTAATTTTAAAATATTTTAGAATCATAGCTATCGCCAAAAATAAGACTTACTATAAGTTTTGTTGATAATAACGTACGATTATCTTCTGATATTCTTAATTTCATTAAATCAATCATAATTATTGGAGGAGTATTTGTTACTAAATTAGTACTCTATTCAAAACGAATAACTAATCTATGAAAGGCAATTTAACCGCAGGATTGATATTGTTTGTTTTAATCTCATCTTTTCACCAGTCATATGGGCAATACGAGTTTGAATGGCAACGCAAGAACATTGATTCAAATGCCTCTATTAGAGGTTTGTGTGCGGTCAGTGAAGATATCATATGGCTTAGCGGAACTGGTGGAACAGTTGCTAAATCCATTGATAAAGGAGAAAGCTGGGAATTGTTGACAGTGGAAGGTGGTGAAAGTCTTGATTTTAGAGATATCCAGGCATATGACGGTAAAACCGCGATCGTTATGAGTTCTGGTTCTGGTACCAAATCAAAAATATATAAAACGATCGATGGTGGGCAATCTTGGGATGTCGTTCATGTCAATACGCACAAAGATGGGTTTTTTAATGGCATGGCTTTCTGGGACGATCAAAACGGAATCTTAGCTGGAGATCCATTAAGCAATCATTTGTATATAGCTTTGACAACAGATGGTGGAAACACATGGAATGAAGTGCATTACAGCAGAATTCCTGAAATGAACTATCAGGAATATAGTTTTGCGGGCAGCGGAACACACGTTGCTGTATATGAGGAAGGTCAAGCATGGATAGGCACTGGAGGAAAGACGGCACGTGTTTTTTACTCTCAAGATTGGGGAGAAACTTGGAATGTTACCGATACACCAGCAAATCAAGGGAAAAGTACCACAGGCTTGTTTTCAATAAAATTTAAGGACCATAGTTTCGGAATTGCGGTAGGAGGAGACTACAACAAAACGAGCGATGCAAGCAACAATGTGGTTATTTCAAAAGATAAGGGAGTAACATGGTCACTCATTCCGGATCACATGGAATTTAGATCATGTATTGACTATGTAGATGGTTTCTTCATTGCAGTAGGTTCGTCAGGCAGCAGCTACTCTCATAATAACGGGACAAGCTGGCATCCTATTGATGTGATGGGATTTCACACATTGAGCATCGCTAAAAACAACAAAGAGGCCATCTGGGCAGCTGGTGATGATGGGAAAGTGGCACGACTTAGCATCGTAAATACGCACTAGTGTTAAGCTAAGTGTACTGTGTCGTATAAGTTGCCGATATTTTTGTTCTAGCCGATGCGAAAAACATGAGCCTAGCCGTAGCTAAGGGAGTGTTTTTCAAAGAAG
>JGI24005J15628_10001856_pt1 | contig 11080 bp, 15 predicted proteins | sample LinPmetageLP40_FD_15628 | JGI IMG/M metagenome (IMG submission 15628) | reverse complement strand
TTATCAAATACCCATGTAATGCCTAGATTAATATTAGTCAAGACATAATACATAAATAATTAAAAATAAATAAATATGGTAGGCAGACCGAGTAAAAAAATTCAATGTGAAGCAAGAAGGAAGTATGACGGCAAGCAGTGCCAAGCAAAAGGCATATTAAAAAATAATGGTCGTTATATCTGCAAGCTTCACGGAGGTATGAGCTACGGACAAAGAACCATTGAAGGCAAGATCAAAGCTTTAATGAATTTAAAACAAAATAAAAATAAAACATATGAAGAAATCAAAAGAAACATACAACCGCATTATTGAAGCTGTTGAACTAGGCACAACATTAACGCAAGTTTGCAGATTAAAAGATATGCCAGGACTGACAACTGTACATACCTGGATGAAACAAGATCAGAAGTTTAAAGAGCAGCTGCTTGACGCTCGTCGTATTGGTGCAATGGTTTGGCTTGATAAGATGCAAGATATGTTAGACCAAGACACAGAACCAACAAAGGTTCAGCTGTTAAGAGAAAGACTTCATCATGCTAGATGGATGGCAAGCAAGCTTATAAGTATATTCGGAGACAAGCAAACAGTTGAGAATATTGGAGAGCCAATAATAAAGGTAGTGTGGGATGATGGCAGTCTTGAACGCAAAGAGTCANGACTCGCACNCNCNNNNAGAAGTTCGGATGATGATAATGACAAATCAAATGACACTAAGACAATTAACTAGAGATTATATAGCTAGAGCAAGCGACTAGGTATCAATAACTCGTATATATACTGCCAAATTCTTTGAAAAATGGCGGATATGCGACCTCGATACCATCCCAGATGGCGTGCGGTTGTTTTATATATATGATGGGAGAATTAGACACTCATGACCACAGACATAGTTGCTGCCGTATTTTATGACGACAATAAAGATACTGTAACAGTAGAACTAACAAATTTTTTAAATAAAGATGAAGCCATGGAAACGGCTAATCTGATTATAGCTGCACTAGGAATTACAAAAGTAAATCCGATTAAAATTACAGAAACGTTGCACTAATGAAGCTAATTAAGATACCTTATACGCCACGACCACAACAACAGATGCTGCATCAAAAGCTAGATGAGTTTCGTTTTTGCGTAGCCGTAATGCATCGCAGAGCTGGTAAGACCGTATTTGCGATTAACCATCTTATTAAGCTTGCACTTACAAGTAATAAAAAGAATTTTCGTGGAGCATTTTTTTCTCCAACAAGGGTGCAGTCTAAATTGGTAGCATGGGATTATTTAAAAGAATTTGCTAGAAAAATACCTGGTACGAAGTTTAATGAAACAGAGCTGCGTGCTGATTTTGCAACAGGGGGTAGGATAGCGTTGTTTGGAGCTGACAATCCTGATGCTAGTCGTGGACAATATTTTGATTTTGTTGTTTGTGATGAGTATGCACAGATGGATAGCAGAATGTTTGCGGAAGTAATTAGACCAGCTATTAGTGATAGGCTCGGTTCAGTTTGCTTTATAGGGACTCCAGCTGGAATGGGAAATAATTTTTATGATTTATTTCATGAAGCACAAAGTTTACCTGATTGGTTTACTTGTACCTTCAAAGCATCGGAAACTGGGTTAGTAGAAAAAGAAGAATTAAAGTCAGCAAGAAAGCTGATGACAGAATCACAATACCTTCAGGAATTTGAATGTTCCTGGACAGCAAATATTTCAGGTTCTGTATATGGTAAAATTATTGATCAGATGGAAGATGATAAAAGAATATCGAATTTTCCTCATGATCCTGGGTATGAAACAACTTGCTTTTTTGATTTAGGAATTTCAGACCAAACAGTTATATTATTTACGCAGCAGATTGGGAGAGCTTTATATGTATTTGATTGTTATTCTAATAATAATCAATCCTTAGATCACTATGCTGATTATATAAAAAAAACTGGCTACAATATAAAAAATTATGTGTTTCCACATGATATTGAACAACGAGAGCTTTCGACTGGTCATTCCAGGAAAGAGTATGCGTATTCAATGGGGATGCGACCAATAAAAGTGTGTCCAAAACTATCAATAGAAGATGGTTTACACGCTGGTCAGGTTCTCCTAGCCAAATCTTTTATAGATCGATCTAACTGTAAACCTTTTTTGGATGCGATGAAATGGTATCATCGTAAATGGTTGGATAAGCAGCGAGTGTTTACAAAGCCAGTCCATGATTTTTCTTCGCATTATGCTGATGCGTGGAGAACAGCTGCCGTAGCTATTCAGGAATTAGACATGAATGAAAATAAACGATTAGAAAAATTTGCACAAGGCACAAACTATAACCCCCTAGAAATAAGGAATTAAAAAAATGTCATTTTTACGACCAGAAAAACCAGCTGTTCCACCACCACCGCCAACACCACCAGTATTACCCCCTCCAAGTGTAGAGCAAATGGAACAAAAAAAATTAAATGAAATTAGAGAATTGACAATGAAAAAGAAAAAAGGGTACACCGACACTATTTTGACAAGTAATGAAGGCGATACAGAAACGCCTGAAATTTATAAAAAAACTTTATTAGGAGGTTAATGTGGGTGCAAGTACAGCTAGTAAAGATAGAAAAGAAAGAGAAGATAATAGTAATAAACAAGTTGCTAATGAAATTAAAAATGTTGTTAAAGAACGATTAGGATTAAAAACTAATCAAACTGGTGGTAGTAATACGCAAACAAAAAAATATGGTGCATATAATTTAAAAAACAAAGACATTTATATGTATGGCAATGAAGCATCTGCATACACTAATGAAGAAATGGCTAACAAAAAATTATTGTCTTATAACCCAACGACAGGGGGATATAGTAATGTTGTAAATGGTCAAATTATCTCCAATGCCAATACAATAAAATATGGTTCTTCTAATAGTGCTATGGGTAGTGGCGATCCAACTGGTGCAATGACATCAATTCCATTATCAGAAAAAATGCTGCAATCACAAAACAAACAAAAAGGATTAATTGTCGGTGCATTATCTTTAGGAATGCCAGGCATAGGAGCAACATTAATGAGAGCTGATGCAGCTGTTGCGTTAAAAGATGCTGCACAACCAGAAGCAGCATATGCTGATTATACAAAAAAATTTAATGCTACACAAAAAGGTAAAAAATTTACCTCTCAAAGAAACACATCAGGGATAATTCAATTAGGATTAAGTAAAGGTAAAGATAAACTAGGAAGTATATTTGGAAATTAATTATGGATAATGCAAAAAAACTATCACATCAATTTGATAAATTAAAAGGCAAAAGACAAAACTGGGAAAGTCATTGGCAAGAAATAGCTGATTATGTTTTACCTCGTAGAGCTGATGTAAATATAACAAGATCACAAGGCGATAAACGCACCGAATTTATTTATGATGGTACAGCATTACACGCAGCGGAACTATTATCTTCCTCGTTGCACGGAATGCTAACAAATGCTGCTACACCATGGTTTAGTATGCGTTTTAAGAACGAAAATTTATCTATGGATGATGAAAGTAGAGAGTGGTTAGAGTCATGTACCCAAACAATGTATATTGCTCTTGATAGGTCAAATTTTCAACAAGAAATTCATGAACTTTATACCGATTTAGTTACTTTTGGTACATCATGTATGATGATTGAAGAAGATGAAGAAAAGTTTTTACGATTTTCTACAAGACACATTAAAGAAATTTATGCTGCGGAGAATGATAAAGGTGTGGTGGACACAATTCATCGTGAATTTAAAATAACAGCAAGAGCTGCGTATCAACGATTTGGCGATAATTTACCAAAACGATTAATAGAAGAAGCAAATAAAAATCCATATAATGAAATAACACTACATCATTGTGTACAGCCTAACGATAAACAAAATCCGTATAAAATGGCAAGTACCTCCATGCCGTTTATTTCTATTTATTATGATCACGAAGATAAAAAAATAATTAGCACATCAGGATTTAACGAATTTCCTTTTGTTGTACCACGATGGTTAAAATCATCATCAGAAATTTATGGCAGATCTCCAAGCATGACAGCATTGGCAGATATTAAGATGATTAATAAAATGTCAGAAACAACTATTAAGGCAGCACAGAAGATGGTTGATCCACCTTTACTTGTGCCTGATGATAGTTTTGTATTACCAGTTAGAACTCAACCAGGAGGATTAAATTATTATCGTTCTGGTACGAGAGATAGAATTGAACCACTTAACATAGGAGCTAATACTCCAGTAGGATTACAATTAGAAGATCAAAGACGAGAAGCAATCAGACAAGCATATTTTGTTGACCAATTATTAATGTCGCAAAATGTACGAATGACAGCAACAGAAGTTATGCAGCGTAATGAAGAAAAAATGCGTTTACTAGCTCCAGTTTTAGGAAGGTTACAAGCAGAAATGTTACAACCTTTAATCACAAGATCTTTTAATATCATGTTAAGGAAAGGTTTATTACCAACACCCCCAGTCAGTTTGCAAGGCAGCACGATAGACATCGAATATGTATCTCCTTTGGCTCGTTCGCAACGTACTGGGGATGTGCAAGCAATATTACGTTCATTAGAAATTATCACACCACTTGCACAGATGTTACCAGTTATGGATTACCTAGACTCAGATAAATTAGTAAAACATATTACCGATGTATTAGGTGTACCAAGAAAAGTATTACGATCTGATCAAGAAGTTGCTGAGATTAGAGAACAACAACAGCAAGCTCAACAGCAGCAAGCACAATTAGATCAAGCATCACAAATGGCTGAAGCTGGAGGGAGAGCTGCTCCGTTGTTAAAGGAGCTAAGTGGCTAATACAACGAAAAATCAAGAAGATATATTAAGAGAAATAAGACAAAATTATCAAATAGTTTTTAGTTCTAAAGAAGGTTTTGCTGTTTTAGCAGACTTGGAAAAAAGAACTGGAATACATAACTCTACTTTTGATCCTGATCCTTACAAATCAGCAAATTTAGAAGGAATGCGAGCCGTTACATTATTTATTAAATCAATGTTACGACAACATACGGAGAAAAAAAATGGCTGAAGAACAGACAACTGCACCAGAAGTGCAATCTGAACCAACTATAAACGAACAAGCACCAGTAGAAACACAATCTTTTGTTGATACGCTGCCAGAAGATATACGAGAAGATGCATCATTAAAAAATTTTACTGATGCTGGACAATTAGCTAAAAGTTATGTCCATGCACAGCGAATGGTAGGTGCTGATAAAATGGCGATACCAACAAAAAATTTTACAGAAGAAGATTGGCAACAAACATTTTCTAAATTAGGTGTACCTGACTCGCCTGATAAATATAATGTAAAATATAATTTAGCAGAAGGTCAAAGTGATGAACCAGTCAAAAACTTTGTAGCAAATGCACACAAGCTAGGTTTATTACCCCAACAAGTCCAGGGAGTATTAGATTACTATACACAATTAGAAACTGGAGCTGTTGAAACAGCACAAAAAGATTTAGAGTTACAAAAAATAAATAATGAAGGCGAACTAAGAAAAGAATTTGGTTTAGCTTATTCTGACAAAATACAATCTGCAAATAATGTTTTTAAAAATTTTTTTGCAGAAGATTTAGCGGATGTTAAATTACAAGATGGTACATCGATTGGTAATCATCCTGGATTTATAAAAGCGTTATCAAAAATGTCAGAAAATTTTAGTGAAGATAAAATAAGTGCTGGACAAGAAACAACTGGTAATTTAACACCTAATGAAGCACAAAAAGAAGTTACAAAAATCATGGGAGATACAAAGCATCCGTACTGGTTGAAAGATCATCCAGGTCATGATGCTGCTGTTAAAGAAGTATTTGATTTACAAACCATGATACATCCGAATTTAGAAGGGTAGTGCGAAAGCATCCTTTTTGACCATCTGAATAGTAGAGCAACTAACAGTTGTAAAATGCAGACGAACCTACGAGGTAGATAATTCATCGAAATTTAACCAAAACTATGAAAGGAAAAAATTGTTATGTCAGTAAATGTAACAACTTCTTTTGTGGAGCAATATTCGGCTAATGTTCAGATGTTATCCCAGCAAATGGGATCAAAACTTAGAGGAGCAGTAGATGTTGAGTCAATTAAAGGTAAACAATCTTTTTTTGAGCAAATCGGCAAAACTACAGCTCAACTAAGAACATCAAGACATGGATCGACTCCACAAATCGATATGCCGCATAGTCGTAGAGCTTTAACTACTGCGACTTATGAGTGGGCAGACTTGATTGACGATGCGGATAAAATCCGTATGTTAATCGATCCAACTTCTTCCTATGCTAAAGCAGCTGCTGCAGCGATGGGGAGAGCAATGGATTCAGTAATTATTGCGGCAGCTTTAGGTGCAGCCAAAACTGGTGTATCTGGAGGAACGTCAACCGATCTACCTTCTACTCAAAAAGTAGCTCATGGTAGTGCAGGTTTAACTGTTGCTAAATTACTATCCGCAAAAAAAATCTTAGACGAAAATGATGTAGATCCATCTGTAAAAAGATACTGTGTTGTATCTCCTGAACAGATTGAAGATTTGCTTAATTTGACTGAGGTGAAAAGCTCTGATTTTAATACAGTTAAAGCTTTGGCTCAGGGAGATATCAATTCGTTCTTAGGATTTGAATTTATCACATCTAACTTACTTACAGCAGATGCAACTCCAAGCAGACAAGTTATTGCTTTTGCAGCTGATGGTATCAAGTTGGGTATTGGTAAAGATGTAACCGCTAAAATAAGTGAAAGAGACGACAAATCTTATTCTACACAAGTATATTATTGCATGGACTTAGGTGCAACTCGTATGGAAGAAGAAAAAATCGTTGAAATCGCTTGTAACGAATAGGAGGGTTGAGATATGGCTAGTGTAAAAAGTGTTGCAATAACAAATCTTGATGCTGATCCTAGCGTTATGAGTGGTGGGGGAAACCTATCACCTATGATGGTTTGGCACGATACCTATGAAGCTTCTTCTTTAGCAAGTGGCTCTGACATTACTATTGGCAGAATACCAGCTGGTTCAACAATTCATGATGTAGTCTTGAAATGTGATGCTCTTGGTGGTTCTTCAACTTTAAAAGTTGGGGATGCTGGTGATGATGACAGATACCTTGCTGCTGTAGGCACATGGAACGCTGCTGGACAGGCACAATCAATGTTAGCTGGCTCAACAGCTGCTAATACTGCTGTTGCTGGTTTAGGATATAAAGTATCAAGTGCGACAGATCTAAAAATTACTACTGGTGGTGCTTCCATCACAGGTACAATTTATTTCTGGGTGTACTATACTCAATAAATATTATGGGGGGATTATTCCCCCCTTTTTTTTTACAGGAGAAACAATGACTAAAAAAGGATTGTACGCAAATATGAATGCCAGAAAAAAAGCTGGTACATCAAGACCAAAATCTAAATCAACAGTAAGTGCAGCAGCATATAAAAATATGAAAGCTGGATTTCCAAAAAAGAAAAAGTAAATGGCATCAAAAGTAGAAATATGTAACTCCGCATTAAATATGCTGGGAGCAAATAATATTACTGACATTACAGAAGATAGTAAAAATGCAAGATTATTAAATCAGAGGTATGAACCCATTAGGGATGCTGTTTTTAGAACGCATCAATGGAATTGTTTAATTAAACGAGTAGAGTTAGCACAAGATACTGATGCACCTACGCATGAATATACAAAACAATATACTCTACCATCTGATTGTTTACGAGTGTTGCGTATTGGTGGATATAATGATGGAAGCTCTAGTGATTTAGATGCTGGTCAAAAATTTAAAATAGAAGGAAGAAAAGTTGTTACGGATGAAGCAACTGTGTATTTAATTTATATTGCTAAAATTACCGATGTAAATGAATACGATACATTGCTCCAAGAAACAATCGCTGCAAGACTAGCAGCTGAATTATGTTATGCTGTTACATCTTCTACCTCCCTGGCAAATCAATTAAAAGATTCTTATAATGATAAATTACGAGAAGCTAGATTTACCGATGCAACAGAAGGTACAGCAGATCGTTTAGACTCTAGTACATTTATTAATTCAAGGTATTAATGGCAAAGCAGACAATAGCTTTTACAAATTTTACAGCTGGAGAATTATCTCCAAGACTTGATGGTCGTACAGATCTAGGTAAATATTTTAATGGCACAAAGACATTAGAAAATATGGTTGTACATCCTCATGGTGCTGCAACAAGACGACCAGGTACAAAGTTTGTGCATGAAGTTAAAAGTAGTGCTGCTGCTACACGATTAATTCCGTTTGAGTTTTCAACAACCCAAACATATATTTTAGAATTAGGAAATTTATATATTCGTTTTTATAAAGACAAAGGTATTATTACAGAAAATGATAAAACCATAACTGGTGCAACACAAGCTAATCCTTGTGTCATTACTTCTAACAGTCATGGATTTACTAATGATGATCATGTGATTATTACAGGTGTTGTAGGAATGACAGAATTAAATGGTAAAACATTTATTGTTGCTAACTCTACAACTCATACTTTTTCATTAAAAAATGTTGATGGTACGGCAATTAATTCATCTGCTTTTACAGCGTATGGATCAGCTGGTACGGCAAATAAAATTTATCAAATAACAAGTCCATTTACGACTTCACAAATACCAACTGTTAAATTTGCTCAAAGTGCTGACATTATGTACATGGTACATCCATCGCATCCGATACAAAAACTATCACGAACTGGACATACATCATGGTCAATAACAACACCTACATTAACAACCTCCGATGATGTTACTGTAAGTGCTATTACAAAAGCTAATCCAGGTGTGGTAACTACAGCAAAAAGTCATAAGTATGTCAAAGGCGACTTAATTACTTTTACTGGTATTGGTGGCATGACACAACTTAATGGTAATACTTATACTGTTGGAAAAGTTTTAAATGTATTTGATATAACAGCAATAACACAAGCTAATCCAGGAGTGGTTACTACATCTGCTGCACATAACTTGGCTGTTGGCGATGATATATCAATAATTGATGTTAAAGGAATGACACAATTAAATGATAATTTTTATACTGTTAAAACTGTACCATCCTCGACAACTTTTTCTTTAGCAGACTCTATTGGTACAAATTTAAACACTACAGGATATACAGCGTATTCTTCTGCTGGAACTGTTACAACTCCTGATACACGATTTGAATTACAAGATTCTTCAGAAACAAATTTAGATACCAGTAGTTATGGCACATTTAGTGCAAGTGGTAATGATGTTGTTAATAAATTAACAGATCCATTATTAAATAAAACAACAGATACTTATCCAAGTAGTGTAACTTTTTTTGAACAACGATTAGTTTTTGCTGGTAGTAATAATGATCCTCAATCTTTATGGTTTAGTAAATCAGGATCGTATGAAAATTTTACAACTGGTGTTAATGCAAGTGATGCAATGGTGTACACGATTGCATCTAATAAAGTTAATGCGATAAGAAATTTATCAGCTCAACGATCATTAATTGTAGGTACAGTAGGAGGGGAGTTTGTTGTTAGTGCATCTGGTACAACCTCGCCACTAACACCAACAAATATTCAAATACAAAAACAATCAAGTTACGGCTCTGCTAATGTAGATGCTATACAAATTGAAAATGTTACAATGTTTTTGCAGCGTGCAAAAAGAAAAGTAAGAGAACTAACATACAATTTAAACATTGATCAGTACCAAGCTGCTGACATGACATTATTGGCAGAACATATTTCAGAAGGTGGTATTACAGAAATGGCGTACCAACAAGAACCTGATAGTATTTTGTGGTGTGTAAGATCCGATGGTACTTTACTTGGTTTTACTTATGCAAGAGCAGAAGAAGTTGTTGGATGGCATCGACATATTCTTGGTGGTGCATTTGGTTCTGGTCAAGCTGTTGTAGAAAGTGTTGCCACTATTCCAAGTGATAATAACGAAGATGAATTGTACATGATTGTTAAACGTACAGTAAATAGTGTTACTAGACGCTATGTTGAGTATTTAAATTTATTTGATTATGGTGCAGATCAAAATGATGCTTTCTTTGTTGATAGTGGACTTACCTATTCAGGAAGTGCAACAACATCTATTACTGGACTTGATCATTTAGAAGGACAAGTTGTAACGATACTAGCTAATGGTGCAACGCATCCAAATAAAACTGTATCAAATGGTGCAATAACTTTAGATAGATCTTCTACAAAAGTACATATAGGGTTGTCTTATACATCATTGTTACAAACAATGCGTATGGAGAGTCAAGGAAATGAAGGAACATCACAATCAAAAACAAAAAGAATTAATGAAGTTACGCTGCGATTACATGAAACTGTGGGGGTAGAAGTAGGTTCAGATTTAACAAACATGGAACGCATACCATTTAGATCAAGTGCAGCAGCAATGAATACAGCTGTGCCACTTTTTACTGGCGATAAGCAAGTAGAATTTAGGGATGATTTTAATACGGATGGTCATGTTTATGTTAGACAAACACAACCATTACCACTTACTTTGATTTCACTTTATCCAATGATTACAGTAAACGATGGCTAGATTAGAACTAATAGATTTTAAAGCAGACCATGCACACATCATGGTTAATGGATTAATGAATGATCCGTTATTGCAGATTGATGAAAAATTACACAATCAATTAAACGGATTAGAAGTCGCTGATATGTCTTTTACAGCCATACACGATAATAATATTATTTGTTCAGGAGGTGTTATTCCTATTTGGGAAGGTGTCTTTGAAGGATGGGTAATGGGTACAGAATTAATTTGGCAACACCAATTTTCTTCGGCAAAAATAATTAAAATAGGAATGCAAAAATTAATTGAACATAATAACATTGTTCGATTACAAACTGCGGTCAAAAAAGATTTTATTTTAGGACACCGATTTGCAGAATGGTTAGGAATGAAACAAGAGGGATTAATGACTAAATATCAAAACAACGAAGATTACTATCGTTATGCGAGGATCAATGATTAGAACTCCTGGCTCTCCTGAAGATAGTTTTGCTTTTACTAATATAAATTA
>JGI24005J15628_10001851_pt1 | contig 11088 bp, 11 predicted proteins | sample LinPmetageLP40_FD_15628 | JGI IMG/M metagenome (IMG submission 15628) | reverse complement strand
TCAGACATTTCTGTCTCCTTTACTAGGGCCACCGTAGCCTATGTTGGTAGGGGGATGAGTAGCTAGTCATATTTAGCTATTTTTTAGATGTAGCTAAACCACCTTTCTTATATTTTCTTGTAGGTTTCTTTTTAGGTTTAGGTTTCTTTCCTGCTAGGCCGCCTTTATTATACGGGCCACCGCCACCGCCAGCAGAACCACCACCGCCACCGCCACCGCCAGAGCCGCCACCGCCTCCACCGTTACCATCTGGGCCACCACCTCTATCGGGTTCGTTATAATTTCCAGAGTATCCAGCACTTCCTCCAGTAGAAGTACTTGGAGCAGAGTAGCTTGTAGAGCCACCTGTGGGTGATCCATCACCTTGTGCTTCTTGTGCCTCTATTGCAGCTTGAACCTCTTTTGTTTTTGCTTCTGCGTCTGCTGTTGCCTGTAAATCAGCTAACTGTTGTTCTGCTGCGGCTAATTCGTCTGCAGCACGTATAGCTTCTGCTCTAGCAAACTCGTCTGCTGCTTTTGCCCTAGTTTCTTCAGCTACTTTAGCTTCCTCAGATACAAACCCAGTTTCCTCCAGAGACTTTTGTGCAGCAATAGAGTCTATTTGTAATTGTGTATTACGTGCTATTTTAGCCTGTAATTCTTTGTCAAATAAACTCGCAATATAACCTTTGTCTGTAGTTATGTCTTCGTAAGCTGGGTTATTAGCCACATTATACGCATCTAAAGATGCCTGTGGAGGGTCAAAGCTAGTGTTTGCATCAATGCCAAAACCGGGCTGATCTACTGAGTTACTTGTTAGTTCGTTAAATGTAGGCCCAGTAATTGTTTTTATTCCATCCTTTGTTAATACATTTACAACTTTTTCTACTTTAGGAGATGTTATTACCGTTGAATCATAAAGTGTATTACTTAACTTTTCTATATTATCTTCTACTTTAGGAGGTGTTATTACCATTGGATCATCATAGTTAGTTGCTGGAGGTACATAGGAATATGGGTTATAGTCTTTATAAGTATCTAACATTTTTTGTGTTTCACTAACATCGTTAATTCCACCCGTTATTTGTCCTTGTTGTCTACGATTTTCGTCTGAAAGAATACCTGAGCTTTCTTCATTATATTTTGCTACATCTTCATTATAGTTTGCAATTGTTCTTGCTGTATTATAGTCTAACTGTTCTGGAGAAAGTTTTGGTGTTTCTACTGTTACTGGTGGCAGATTATCGGGTGTTACAACACTTTGCAAACTAGTATCTGTAGGTACTACAGGTGGCAATTTGTCAGGTTTTACAACACTTTGCAAAGTTGTAACATTAGGATTTATACTTGATGGATTTCCTAAAAAATCAGTTTCTGTTGTTGATTTTTTTGATTTGTCATCTGACGCTTTAGGCACATCACCTGCAAGAGTTTTTGAATCTGCATATTGTGTATAAGATACTTCAGTCATAGCATCTGCAACTGCGTCTTTTTTATTTCCATCAGGTAAAGTTTTAAATGAATTTTGTAAATTGTGTAATGCTAAACTCGTTTGATCTAACTTAGCATCTCCTGTATCTATACCTGCTGCTTTCATTTGCGCCTTTTGTAACGCTGCATATTGTGGCGTTCCCATAGCAAACTTTTCTAAACCAGTAGCAGTTTTTTTACCTAGTGTTAAATCAGCAAAGTTAATAGCTGCATCTGCCATGCTATCTACTCCTCCCGATGCACCAATAGGCATACCAAACATGTCTGTTTCTCCACCATACTCTTGATCAGATTGTTCTACTACTTGCTCTGTTGTAGCTTCTCCTGTACCTGCCGCTGGTACATCTTCAGGATTTACTGGAGTTCCATCTGCTTTTACTTCAAAGTAACCTGCAGGAACTGGATATATAGGTTTTCCACCCATGTGCGGAACCATAAGTGTAGCACCTTCAGGGTTTTGATATTGTATTAGTGTAATAGCTGCCTGACCCATACTACTAGAAAAAGTAGGGATGTTAGGTCTAGTTCCTGTATTACCTGTTCCAGTAGCTAAAGGTCTTGTTGTAGAAGTTGTATTTTCAAACTGAGCAGGATCTCTTGATATTCTTACATTGTTATTTCTGGTTACTCCCGTAGAGGATGCCCTATTACTAGGTGTTACATTAACTCCTGTAGCTGCCCTTACTACACCGCCTTCAGCCATTTCTACTTGTTGCCCCTCTGGTGACATAACAATTAAATCAGACATTCCAAATGGCATATCATCAGACATTGTGGCTTCTTCACTGTTTCCCATCTGGCCCATTTGTTCCATTTCTTTCAGGCCCATTTTAGCTTGTTGCCTTAATTGCATCAGTTTTTCAAGGCCTATAAATCTAACAACATCTGCTGGAAATACAAACTCACCCTCACTTAGTTGTGCAGGTATGTCATCTCTTACTTCTTTTTGTGTGCTTCCTACTGGTACATCATTGCCTGACATAGGGTCTATAGTGCCCCCTTGGTCTTTAAGACCACCGTCTTCAAACACTTCCATTTGTTTTTCCATCATTGAAGTTCCACCTTTGTTAAATTTAATTGTATTCCCAAGAGAAATACCTTGCGAGTTTATATTTTTAATATACTTTAATGGGCTATCTTTTAATTTATCTATAAAATTGTTTACTGTTCCCTCTTTAATAACTTCGCTTGACTCTTTGGGAAACCTTATATTTTCATCAGTTGTTGTGTCATATTTAAATTTTAAGTCATTGTAATTACCTGTTCTTCGTTTAGACAGTTCTTTAGCTAAAACCTTTTGCGCTTCTTCTTGTGAGATGCGCTGCATATCTCTATGTAAAAATTTATCTAAGTTATCTAATCGTTCTATTGCTTTTACGTTTTTTGCATCAATATTAGGCCATTTTTTACCGCTATTAACTGCATTATTTATAGCTTCGTTAAGCCTTTCACCTTCCAGTATTTCCCCATTCCATACAGTAGGTATAAGTGTTTCTTTTCCGTCTATTTCTACAATAGCACTTTTAACTGTGCTTAGTGACCCATCCTCGTTTTCTACTGCGTTACCTGTAGCAATGTTTTCGTAGTGATGTTTTAGTATTGGGTTCATTGCCATAGTAGATTGATTTGGCGTTAGACTTGTTGTTAGTAAGCCACCTGAGTCTAGTTTAACTGCACCACCTTTATTAAATAAAAAATTATCTGCGTTACCTTTAATTGCATTTTTTGCTAACACTAAATGCCCTACCTGAACAACTTCTTCTGCACTTAAAACAGGATTACTTGTTTTTCTATCATAAAAAAATCCTCTTCTTGTAGGGTCGTATCCTACTTGTGTCCACGCTTCATCATCAAATATCTTTTTTGTATAGTCAAATACATTATCACTAGTCATAGAAGTATATTTACCCTGCATTACTGCAAAAGGAGCTTTTGTTTGTCCTGCAGCTACTTTTAAGGCTTTAGAAACAGCAGGACTTTCTGGCTGTATAAAAGTAACATCTTTAAGAACTATAGTAGGAGAATATACAGTTCCCTTTTCTGGGTGTGTAAGCGTAGGAACCCATACATCGTAATCTGTATATGCATTAATATCTAAACGTGCTGTTATTTTATCTCCTTCAGGTATTGTTCTATTTAATTCTAAAATACCCTTTTCACTTTTTTTACCTAGTGCGGAAACAATCTCTATTGTTGTTGCAGGAAGAGGCACTTCTTTTACAGTACGTATAGGTCTAAATGCATCTGCTGCTTCACGATATTCTGATGGAGTAATTGCCTGTTCTTTTAACGACTCTGCTAACTGAGTTAAAATAGGATTTCTACCCTTTAACCTTTTTCTAAAATCTTCATCAGTCGCATTTGCTTTACGCCACGCTTCTGTAGTTTTTTCGTCAAGACCTGCTGCAGTCATTGTATCTACAGTCTCATCTATTGTTTTTTTAGGAGTAGAAAGCTTTTTAACAGCAGCCATTTTAGTAGTATCAATTTTATCCATGTGCTCAGGAAAAACCATAATTTGTTTTGATCTATCCCCAAACTCTGCAAATAAAACGGAGTCATAACCTTGTTTTTTTATTTTTTCTATATTATCTTTTAGGTACAGTCTATCTTTATTATTTTTAACTACATAAGGCTTTTCTAACCCTGACAAATCAAACCTAGAAATAGACTGATTCATAGCTATAGGATTATCATCTATATCTAATCCCTCTAATAGTTTACTGGTACTAGTAAGTACACCACTATCTCGTTTTCTTAATAAAGAACCACCCTTACCATCAGAACCCTCTATGTCAAAGTCTTTAAATGCCCTCATATTAGCATATTCACTTGCTATATTAGGATCTATTGTAAAGTAGAATCCTTCTCCCATAAACTGATCCTGCTTACGAGCAAAGTCTATATCAAAAAAAGGTTCGTCTGCACTGCGTTCTTTTGCTGTTCCGTGATAGCCAATCAAAGATCCATCATCAGGTTGTGAAGGTAGTTCTGCTTTTTCACTTTCAGGTAGTTCATCAAAAACTTTTCTAACTGCAGACTTTTTAGTGTCTGCAACTTTTTTAGCTACCTTAGCTACCTTAGCTACTTTACTTCCCAGACCTATCATTTAGTATTTCATCCCTTAATTTTTGTAGCCTACGTAACGTATAAATTGAACCCTGTGATCTGTGTACTGCAACCATGTTATCTGATTGCTCTATAGTACGATGTTGCTGGCTTATAAGTTCTTCTATATAACTATTGAAGTTGTTCCATTGCTGGGGGTTGGATACCAGCCCCTTGAGCTTGCTGAGTATTTCCTTGTCCATTGTTTCCGCTGAATCCCTGTTCCTGTGGTGAAGGTGCTATTCCTGTGCCTATTGTACCGCCACCTGCTCCTGTTGGATCTGCTGGATTAGTTCCTGCTGGAGGTGGTGGCCCACCTTCTTGTGGAGCAGCAGCTTCTGGTGCAGGCTGTTGAAAGGCTTTCATTAATTCTGCTTGTATAGCAGCTTCATTCATATTGTTGGTTACTTTGTCAGGGTCTAACTCCATAGATTTTGCAATCTCACGGATAATATAATCAAACTTAGCAAAAGGCGCAAGAACAGGATTTGATGCTACTTGCATAAATTGCATCAGTCTTTGGCTGCGAACTTCATTAGCCATAAGACTTTCTGTGCCACGAGCCTTTACCTCTAAGTCACCTTTAATTTCTGGATCAAAATCAAACTGCATATTAAATCTAAACAGCCCTTCACCTAAAGGTCGTAGTAGATAATCATCTACATTTTTAATAACATTTTTAATACCGCCACTAGCAGCATTCATTAACATGCTAATACCAGAAGCAGTTCTACCTACTCCTGATACACCAGTCTGTCCATGAGAAAAGCTAGGTAGTCCTGTGCTTTCATCTGATAACTGTCTGGCTTTGTCAAATAGCTGTAAATTTTCTCCAGCTACATTAGGAAACTTAGTACCAAAAATTGCTTGGCCCGGTGCGCCACCCTGTCTCCTGAATACTTTTCCGGGATATACAGATAGATCTTGTCCGGGAACTAAATTTGTCTCATCTACTTCTATAAGAAGATTCCCAGACAATACCGCATTATCAACAGCCATTCGCATGAAACCGTTCATTAACGTCTGTGTATCATCCATGTTTTCAGCTATGCCTACACCAAAGAAACTATAAGGATTAAGTTCATATGGAGCAGCCATATAAGGTATACGTGCAGGTTTGAATGGGTTAATAACCATTCTAAGTAGTTTACCGTTACATATCCATACGTTTGTTTGTAATTCGTCTGTGTCTTCTAATTCATCTGGTATTTCTACGCCTTGCTCTAAAAGCATAGCTGTGTCACACATACCCCAGTATTCTAATACTTCAAATCTTTCTGTTCCGTGGTCAGGAGCATAGTCAGATAAATCGTTTTCCCAGTGTTCTTTATCGTAGTTCTCACCTAGTTGTATTACCTCATCTATAACAGTAGACCTAAAGTAAGGGCGTTTTTTTAACGATCTCAATTGCGTCCTTGACATTTTATGCCGTTCTATTACAAACTGTGCTTCATCCATGTTATTAGCATCTGGATCAGGGTAAAAGTTCCAGACAGATACATGAGATACTTGCGGTACTGTTTTTATTGTTGGCTCATACTCGCCCTCATCATTCCAGTTAGCATACTCTTTATCTATAGCAAATGGGCCTTTCATAACACCAGTACCAAATAGAGCCATTTCAAATGCTGTACTTCGTAAATGTTTAGAGGCACTAGATTCTTCTAGCTGATCTTGTATTTTTTTCTGCATAGTCTTAGCAGCTATCATAGCTGGACTAAACGTTATTGCTGTAGGAGTTTTACCTGTGCCTGCTTTTAAATTTTCTATTCCTTCAAGATCATCTGTTAAAACACCAAGACCCTCCAGAAGAGTTTTTTCTGTAGAGCCAGCAGGTACTTTTTTACCATCGCCAGAAAATCCATAAGGACTATTTTCTATTTCTCTATCTCTAAGTTGCTCAGGTTCTTTTGGGTCAAAATTTACATTGGCAATTACTCCATCAGGTAGTTCTGTAGGATCTACTGTTATAGGGAATCTATTATTAGCAAATAATACATCTATTATCTGACCATATGCAGCGAGAGTTTTAGTTTTAGTTACCTTAATGAAGACACGAGATTTTTCTGCTTCAGTAAACTGTACGTCTGAACCATATATACCTCTATAATTACGATACGACCTTAGCCAGCGAGTTTCATCCTGTTGTCTGTAGTCATCAGCACGTTTGTAACGCTCCATAATAAAAGGGATAATTGCGGATACTTCCGCATCGTCAATAGTAGATTCTTCAGTATCTTCTAGAGAAACTACTTCGTCTTCAATAAATACTTCGTTTTCTTCTGCCATTTATTTTACCTTTAATAGCCAAATGTTGCATCTGCAACAGGCATTCTTGATGTCTTTTTACTAGTCGCATCGTAGTCAAATATACTAAACCTTGGTCTTGACATGATACCATATCTTAATGCGTCATACAAGTGGTCTTCTGAGGTTGTATCTATATCCTCTGGATTTTTTTTATCTATTGGCAATGCAGGTAGTTGAGCTATAAGGTTAGTACAGTTATTAAAAAATACCATTCGTGATTCTTCTGTGTACTCATCTATCTGTAGTCTTCTGTGTACTTCATTCTTACCTGCTACACGTGAGCCTTTAGACCTGTCTGAGGGCCTCCATCTACAGCCACGTTGTACCATCTGTTCTGCTAGAGAAGGGCCTGTATCACCTCGCTTGTGCCACAGAGAGCTATCTAAAACCCCGTACCGCATTCCACCATCACCAACTTCTAATTCTAGTATCATATCTGCTAGATCAGTAGCTAATACTTTACTTACGTAAAGCTCTCTATATACAATAAGTTGCTCACTTGGGGATACAGCGAACCAAACAACACCTGATTTACTTCCGTAGCCGTAGTCACATGCTCTAAATTTAACCCATGTATTAGGTATGTCAAAGGGTTCAATAACATGTACATTCCTATCAAATTCTGTAAATGCTGCACCTTCTTTAATATCCCAGTCACCATCCAGTAACTGTCTACGTTGTTGCTCTGGTAAAGACAGAAGCATTGCTTCGTAGTCTCCCTGTGCAGCTAAATATGGATTGTCTCGTAATCTTGCTGGTATAAACCTACGTTTAAATAATGCTTTACCTGCTTTTTCGTGTCCTGCTGGGTACTTTAGCTCTTCATTAGTTTCAATGTCGGTAGCATTAAATGGTACGTTTACAGCAGCAGGATCAATAAACATTTTTTTGACCCAGTGATGACCTCTACCACCCGGATTTGTAGTAGCCCTCATATAGACAGGGAGATCGGGTGCAGTGGATCGTAGACGAGAACGCATGTAGTTCCATGCGAATGGTGTGGGCCATTGTGTTAACTCGTCAAAACCTATCCAACTAAAAGCTAGACCCTGATATCGCAAAGCGTCATCTTCTCTATCAAGATATGACATCCACAATCTTGCGCCAGATGGTGCGACCCACTGCATCTTTCTCTCTGACCACTTAATTCCGGGCCAAATCTTTGGATACATCTCTTGAGACTTAAATATAAGTTCTCTAAGCTCTTCTGTAGTATGTCGTAATAACAAACCAGAAAAGGCAGGATGCCCCATATATCGTAACGGATCGGCAAGCATGGCATACGATTTTCCACCACCTGCAGAACCACCATAAAGAACTTCTCTTTCACCTGCCGCAAGGAACTCAGTCTGAGGCCCCTTATTAGGTTTAAATATAATATTATGTTGTTCTTCAATTTTTTCAATAGGATCAAAGCTAGATACTTCTATTACTTTAGGTTGCTCTTGCTTCTTCTTTGCTGTAGCTTTCTTTTGAGCCGACTCTTTCGCTTTCAATTTTTTCCGCTTTGGCGATTGCCGTTTTGGCATAGTCTGCCCATCTGCGTAAGCTTGCAGCTTGGTTGTTTCTTCTTTTTTCATTCTCTAAACGTTTCCTTAAACCTACATGTGATATATATCTACTAGTATTACGAGTTAACCATTGAGATACTTCTCTATACGAGTATTGTTTTAAATATCTTTTTGCTATTTCTAATTTATCTAGTTGGTCAGGTATAGGGTTTAGTATTCCATTATCTTCTGGGTCTAGTTCATACCCAAAGGGTATAGTACGAGAAATTTTAGGTATTGCTACCCATTCATCTTCGTCTTTTATATCTGTTGGCTGTGGAAGTTTCCATCTGCCTAATGGTTTAGTCATGTTCTTCTGCATTTTTTGGTGGCATTAACATTACGCCACCCTTAGCTTCTACTTGTAGCTTCTCTGTTTTAACAAGTCCAGTACGATCCAACAACTCTTTAGCTGCTGCCATCTTGTCTCTTATGCCTAGTTCAGTAGGATCAAACAAACCACTTACCATAGCCATAGCAGCTTTAGGAGCATTACGTGCCATAAAGCTTTGTGTACTTTCTAGTATTTCTTCTTTCATAGAGTTGACAACTTCTGTTGTACTGGTAGCATCAGAATAACCAGCTATCTTTTTTGCTGTTACAACATCTCCACCTGCTTCATCAAACAGTATAGATAAAAACTTTTGTTGTCGTTCCGTTAATTGTCTAGCCATTATTTTTTCTTTCCTTTAACGTACATGCCTTTATTAGCCTTTTTAGGAAATCCAGCTTTCATATTCTTGTATGCTGCGTCTGTTATAGTACTTTTACTTTTTGGGTTGCTAGTACCCTTTTTCTTTTTAGCATTTATATTTGCATATAGTCCTTTAGGTTTAGCCATACATCATCTCCAGTGCTTTTTCTTTTGTTTCATCATTACGTCTAGTCCAACCTTTACCAAATGTATCAAAGGTAGATAGTTTTTCATAGAAACTCTGACGAGCGTAATGCATTTTTTCTATTATATCTATTGGCTCAAAGTCATTAACAGCAGATATAGTCATTGGGCCTATGCCACCATCCTGTTCTACACCTACTATGCGTTGCAAAGCTTTAGCAGATCGTGATACGCCTGAGTTAACAGCCCAGTCAAATACAGAAAGATCAACCCCACTAGGAAGTTGATCACATTTAGCTCTGTTCCAATAATTCTTTTTATAGATAGGTGCTACATCTTCATGCGTCAAGTCACGCATTTCTCTAGGTGTAGACTCTCTGTCTATCCAAGCATCGTATACTTTTTTAGTGACGCCATGATTAGTTATACCACCGGGATCATCAGGATGATTTACAAAACCGCCCTCGTGTTCCAGTATTATTGCTAGACACGTACTGTAGTTAGTTATCACTTTTTGCCACCAAAGAACTTAGTTGCAGATCGTATACCAAAGGATGCAGCAATAACTACTCCAAGAGAATAACTATACCATTGCGGTGCTTCTCCTAGTGCAGTAAATCCTGCTGATGCAATCTCACGACCCCAATCCCCACAGAATGATAAAATAAATGGGCCACTTAAAAGCAGTGTCAACCATTCATCTTTCCATGAGTTCTGTGTCGCTTTCATAGCTTCCAGATCCCAGTCTATTTCACCTGTAGCAATCTTTAAATCTTTAGTAGCCTTAGCTTTCTGTACTGCCGTTTTGCCTTCTATATAAGAACCTGCTAGTCCTGCAACTGGCCCAATAATACTTTTTAATACGCCAAACATTATTTTTTACCTTTCTTAGGTCTAGCCTTAGCCTGTGCCGTTTTAGATAACTCTTTAAAATGGTACAGACGTTTGCTAGACTTAGTATGGGTCTTACCTGAGTGCAATGAGCCATCAGGCATTTTATGCATACTTCCTTTATGTTCTGTGCCGTCACGAAAGTAATGAGGTACACCCTTCATTAGCTACCGCACTGACATTTATCACAACAGTTGCAAGGCATGTTTAGTATTGCACGTAGTATGCGATTAAGGTAGGCCATTAAGATGCCCCACCCTTTTCTTTAAGAACAATACCAAAGATTCCACATACTATACCAGCCCAAGTTATTAACGGGATAGTAAGTACAAATCCTAGTCCTACACCACCTACTGCTAATGCTAAGTATGTTGTAGGTTCTTTAAGTCTTCCTTTAATCCAATCCATTATTATTGCTCCTATTTAAAAGTATATGCTAAACCAATAGATAGGTCTGTATATTTAAACTTACTATCCAGTGATAATTTTGAATACGTAGAAAGCCCACCGAATAACGGCATAGTGCTTTTTACTGATGCGCTATCAAGATTGAAAGAAGAACTACTATATGACCAGTCTAACGCTGGGCGAATAGATAGTCTACCTAATGTAGCTGTAGCACCTACGTCACCTGACCACTTCTTTGTTTTAATACCGTACTCAATAGATGTATCTGGTTTAATCATAGACATAATACCACCCCTTGATACGCTTTCAGCCTGTGCAGCCATTGTAGATAAAACAACAATAGTTCCTGCTATAAATAAATTTCTCATTCAGTGTCCTCCAAATCCTGTTAGTCTTCTAATTTCACCACGAGAAACTCCTAGATCTCGTAGTTGTCTCTCTGTCATATTCATTAGTTGGTAATATGCAGTTCTATTAGCCATATAATTATGGTATCTAGTTAGTAATTTTCTG
>JGI24005J15628_10001846_pt1 | contig 11098 bp, 19 predicted proteins | sample LinPmetageLP40_FD_15628 | JGI IMG/M metagenome (IMG submission 15628) | reverse complement strand
AGAGCAACTTTAGGATCAGCAAATCCTGATGCTAAGTTACTGAGTGATCCACCGACACCTTGACCAGCAAAGGGAGTGCCAAACATACTTGATGCTCCTTGTTTAAATCCTTCCGCAGTAAAATTCGGAGTAGCTAAAGACGAAGATATGGAAGGAGCATTTGCTAGAAAATTAGTTGAAGCTGTTGCACTTTCTTTTGCTGCATTTGCTAGCTGTGCAGTTGTAGCATCCGTTCCTGCTGAGACACCAGCATCTGTTAAACTTTTAGCCGCAGCATCTGAACCTTTTGCTGCAGCACCAGCACCTTGAAAAAGAGTACCCATACCATAAGATAGAAGACCAGCTTTGATTCCTTCTTTAAGACTACCTTCTTGTGCAGTAGTTACCGCACCTGATGCTAGTGCTGCACCCATTGGTCCACCAAAAATACCACCAACTACTGGAGCAGCAAAAGATATAAAATCACTTAGATCAAATGCTTCCGCTAATCCAGTAGCAGGATTAATACTCATTTGACCCATTTGCGACAAACCCTGCACTTCTGAAGGATTCATGTGAACAAGAGTAGAATCACCATACCTACCTTGTTGACTAATATTTTTTACTTGCTGTTGTAGTTCATTCATAATTATTCCTCTTTAGTTTCGCAACCAAAAGCTGTAAAACTTAAATTGCCATCACTTGCATAAATTTTTATTTTATCTGTCTCTGTAACTGTTATGCCAATTACAATTGTATCTGATGAGTTAGCTGCTAAAGCCTTGTCAAAAAATAAATAATCTTTAGTTGCAGTTGTTCCGCCTGCTACTGCAACACTAACTCTATAAGTTACTCCAGAACCTGATCTGTTACAAACAACAATAGAACTAACTGTAGTTTGTGTAGCAGTAGGTACTGTGTACAAAGTAGTTTCTGTAGTTCCTGCTGGAGCTTGTTGTCCTAATACTTTAATATTGTCAGACATTTCCTTTAGTTCCCATTAATAAAAATTGATGTCGTCTTACTGCTTTAGAACCTGCAGCACTCTTTAAATTTTCTACTAGAGTTATATCATTAAAAACATCTTGAAATATTTGTTCAATTGTTCTTCTCGTAATTTGTTCATTTGACAAATTAAATTCGTCAAGACACAAAGGTAAAGGGGGTGCAGTTTTACTTGACATTATTTAGCTCCATCTGGTCTTACTTCAATTCTAGCACTACCTAGATGCCATTTAAAATCGCCAGTAGTGTTTTCTATCTTTACAGCAACTTGTCTTGCTCTGCCTCTTACATTTGCAAAACTTTTACTTTGTGGAAAGTTGACTGTAGATAAAGTATTTTGAGTTTCATTTGGATAACGTCTGCCTTTCAAAGTAAAGGTAACAGTATCATTACTGTTAGTTGAGTTTTCGTATTTTATATCTGGAATTATTTTAGATACATACATAAAACTTTCACCAGCTTCTCCGATATCTATATCCGAAGACTCTATAAAAGCAGGAAATCCTAAACCATCAGCTAAATTGCCTGTCTCATGGTTATATAAATAATTATTATCTGTATCATCTAGTTTACTTGCTGCTATTGGAAAACTTAAGCTGGGTGAGTTATGCCATGCAGTACGTAAAAACCCATCATCAGTTGTTCCTACTGCCCATAAATTTTCAGCATAATTGTACGAAACATATTTATTAATTTCTTGACTATTAGCAGAAGGATAAAACCATATGATCTCATTATGTTCTATATTATTAGCTGTAAATATTTTAAAACGCTCAGATTTATTTATATCTGCAAAGACATAATCTAAGACAGAACATGGCAATCTTTCAACATTACCAGCAGCTTTATAAAAAGCACCATCATCCATAAAGAAAACTTGATTACCTATAGAAGCACCAGCATTTGGAGATATCATTCCTATGCCGCTTGCAATTTCATTAAAAGAAAAATAGAAAGGCGATCCAACAAATCGCATAGAAAATATACTTGCATCAGTAAAGACTAAAGTTTCTTGCCTAGTAGCTATAGCTCCTACAATTAAACTGCCAGAAGATAATTTAACTCCACCAGCAGAATTAGTTGCTGAAGGTGTCCAATCAATTGCACTTTCAGAATCAGACCATCGCACAAATAAAGGATCAATTACACTGCTTCCTATAGGATTACAACCAAAAGCTAATACATGTCTATCAACATCAGATGTCATAACCTGTAATGCAGATATAGGACAATTAGAAGCTCCTGTTAAAGAAGAAGCTAAGACACTTCTATTTGCATCAAAAAAAGCAGCACCTGATGTTCCATTGGTAGTGCCATCTGCACTCTCCCAAATAAACAAAGGACCACCTCTTGGTATGGCAATCATGTTTTCTCCAAAATTATCTATAGACCAGAGTCTTAATTGGTTGTTAGACGAAACAGGACTTGTACTACCAAATGTACTGTCACCCCAAGAGTCTGCACCCCAACCTGTACCAGATACAAAATTATCTAAACCCGATACTATTTGATATTGACCTTGCACACTAGAACCGCCATTTCCTGTGTCACTAGAATTAGCAGCAGTATCTACACTTATTACGTATGAATTAGCGGTAAGATTTCTTACAACTTCATGTTCTGTATTTAAGACAGCAGCAGTAACAAGCCCACCTAAACTACTTGCTGCTTTAAATCTAACAAAATCTCCGGGATTACAACCATGGTTTGCATCTGTAACTGTAATATCTTTTGAGCCATTAGTAGCTGCAAAGGTAACATCACCAGCACTAGTTGTTAACCTTATTGCTGTAACATCAAAAAAATCATTACCTTGCTGTACGTATAATTTTTTATGAGTACCCAAACAATTAAATAAAGTTAAGTTTGCAGACTTATACATGTGCAATTCTCTACAAGTTCCTATAAAACTATTAGAAGAATTTTTTGCCCAGCCACCTATTTTTTCTGGCTTGCCTAATCTAAATCTTATTTTATCTGAATCTTGCCAACCGCCTTTATTTGCATAAGGTGTAAGTTCTTTATTGATTCCCGGTTTGAACTGAAAGTCTACTAAAGGCATTTACACATTCTCCCATTGTTCTTCTTCAAACAATAAACCTTCTGCTTCTCTACGTCTTACCAGACCATCTAAGACTTCGCCTTTGCTTTTATTCCAGCGTTTCATTTGACTAGGTACAGTATGATAATCTCCTGCATTTAATAATTTTAACATTGTAGATTTAGATAGATTTGAAGGACCTAAGTTATATGTCCAACAAACTAAAGCATCAAATTGATTTTGGTTTAGTTCAACTTTTACCAAATTTTTTACATAATTCTCGTATTCAGTAAGTTCTTCTTCCAACCATTCTTCTGCTTGCAAGTAAGTACACATGTCATCTTCTTTTACATTTTTAGTTCTGCCATATCCTATTGTCCAAACATTTGCAGGACAAAGATAAGCTTCTAATTCACAGCCTTCAAATTTTTTTATTAAAGCTATTCCTTCTTTTGAAATGTGCATACTATTACTCCGACTTATTAGTGGTAACTTTTCTATAATAGACCACAACTTCTTTAAGTTCATTTATATACCTCTTCAGCTCCTGAGTATTGTAAGCCATTAACTCGTAGTCAGGTACAGACATAGCTAAAAAAACTAACTGCCCTTGATCTTTTTCTATATTACTTAAAAATTCTTCTAAGTTTTTTGTAGATACAACGTACCAATAAGGTTCTTTTAAATCTATTTCTCTAGGTAGTACAGGTTGTACTATGTTTCTTTCTAATGGTTTAGAAATTATTTCTACTTGTTTAGTCGGTATTAGACTGCAACTGTAAACCATTATCAAGCATGTCAATGTTACGACTAACTTCTTCAATACTTTCAAATACATTTTTAGTTCCTTTATTTACTCTGGTTTCAATTAAACTGGGTTTTGCAAAAGCAAGTTTGCTTAAGTTGTGTCTTTTGAATACATCTAAGTATCTTTGCATTTCTATTTCATACTGTTGTGTTTTAGATTGTAACTCTAATAAACCTTCAGTTTGTAATTTGAAATCACTTTGCAAGCTTTCTATTGCATCTTTTTGTTCTTTATCTCTTAGATCAAATGCTTGATTTATTTCTGCTAGTCTAGAGTTTTGCCAATATAAAAAGCTACATGCCATTAACAATACTCCTACAACTCCTAATAAAATTTTACTCATATGTATAAATCTCTAATGGTTTTATTTTACCTTTAACATGTATAGCTTCCAAAGGTTTTAAATTATATTTGCACAATTTTTTTGTGCTTTCTCCAATCAACAAATCTACTTTTCTTTCTTTAGTAGCACTTTCTAAACGTGCTGCTACGTTAACTGCATCGCCTATAGCAGTGTAATCAAATCTATTTGCTGAACCCATGTTACCTATAGCAGCTGGTCCAGTATTAATTCCTATACCTATTGCTATTGCTGGCAATCTTTCTGCTTGCAATTCAACTGCTAAATTATTTATGTTCTGTATAATTTCTGAAGCACAATCAACTGCCGCTTTGGCATGATCCTCTAAATCTAAAGGAGCGTTAAATATAGCCATCATCGCATCTCCAATATATTTATCTACCATACCGCCATGTTTTTGTACTGCTATNTGTTGAGCAGTTAACACTTTATTCATAATGTAAGTAACATCTTCTGGTTTAAGTTTTTCTGACATAGCAGTAAAACCTCTCACATCAGTAAATAAAAATGTTGCAGTTTTAGTTTCGCCACCNAGTTGTAGTAACTCTGGATTATCTTGTAGTTTTTTTACTTGTCTAGGATCAAGGTAGTGTTCAAATTGTTTTTTTATTTGTAATCTAAGTTTGAACTGTTCTCTAAATCTTATATAAAAGGCAACTGATCCAGTAATAAATTGTGATATTAAAGTCCAAGTTACATCTATTAACAAACCTGACTGTATTAAATAATAGCCTGCTATAGCAGTACCTAAGAAAATATTACCAGTCACAAATAATCCTAAGTAAATCCCAGCGTATTGCAAAACAATCCATATAAGCAAAACAGTAAATAATAAAATTGTACTTTCTACTAATAAATTCCAAGATGGTATATAAGGACTATCTTGTATTAATAATGATTCAGATAAAGCAGCTTGTATTTTATGTGGCTCTAACAAACCTACAGGCGTAGCAATCTGTGGCATTATTCCATTTGCTGTTACACCAACAAAAACAAATTTACCAAATACTTCTTGTTTATCTAAATCAGTTTGTGGAGTATCTACCCAGCTTATCCACTTTCTACCTAGCGTATCTGTTTTAATTGGAGGTATACCCTGTACAGTTATTTCTTCTATTCCTACAGTTGAAGATTTGATTATGTAAGTTTTAGCACCTGTAAGTATTTTTAAAACTTCTGTACCAAATGCACTTACGAATCCTTCTGGAGTTTCTAGCAACAAAGGTATTCTTCTTACTAGGTTGTCTATATCTACTGGTGCTGTAGCTATACCTTGAGCTGCAGATTTTTTTAGTATAGATATATTTTCTGCAACACCTTGTGTTTTTATAGAAGAAGGTTTGCCATTACCTAAATAAACAGTGCCTGATGTTTCTGGAAAGTTACCGCTATTATTTTCAAACATAGCTAATACAGATGGAGATAAACTTAACATGTAAGCAAAATCATTATCGCCACGAAATCTATCTGCTTCATTAAAGGCTAAAACCCAACCCACACCTAATGCACCATTTCTTAAAAGATCAGATTGTATCTTTGCATAATCTTGTCTTGGAAAAGGAAAGCCGCCTCTTTCAGAAACATTTTTTTCTGTAATGTTTAAAATAACAAAGTTACCAGATGGCTCTTGTATTTTTACTAAAGCATCAAAGGTTTTTAATTTTAAAATTTCAATAAAAGAAAAGTTAAAAACAAAAGGTAAACATAAAATTATTAGTAAAGGAAAAATTATTTTCTTCATTAACTTTCTTGTCTAATTTTTATAGTTGAATCTGATCCACCATTAACTTTCACAATATTAGAAACTCCATCTTGTATTAGAATTACAGTATAAGAATTGTTTCCATTCAAATCTAGTTGTAATGACTCACTAACATTTCTCCTTAAGGATATTACTTGACCTGTTATTAAAGTAGTAATCTGTGTGTCAGGGTCTTTACCTAATAAAGTACCTGTTATCTGTGTGCTTGTTGCTTGAGCTAATTGATCTTCTTCTTTGCCAACTGCCAGAGCATCTAAAATATTTAATAAATCTTCTAAATAATTTACGTCAAGATAATTAATATCTAATTCAGTAAATTCTAATTCATCTTTAGCTAGATAATCTTCAGCTAAATAATCTATATCTAAATCGTTGAAGTCCAAAATATTTTCTTTTTTAGAAGTTACTTCTTCTAACACAATTTTTTCTCTTTTAGGCGGTGTGACAATTAACATATTATCAATGGCATCAAGTGTTAAATCTAAGATAACTGGTTTACTTGGAGCTGATTCAAATACACTTACTGTGGTGGCTTCAAAGGGTTTATTTAACAAGACAGTACCCATAGCAGTCACAACTTCAATTTCGCCACTAGAGAGTCCTAATGCGTCAGGAAGCAGTATTATTAAACTGCGACCTAGTTCGTCTACAGTAGCTGTAAAATCTGTACCTCTGATAGCTATGTTAGCTGTAGGTGTTTTTAAACTTATATTTTGTTTATCTATCTTATTAAGATTACCTGTAATAAATCTTGCTGTACCTAATCCAAAGGTTAAAGCCATCTTTGCTTTAGATGGGTTAGGATCATATATATACTCGTCAATAGTTAATTGTGAGTGTTCGGTTAATCTAACTTCAGAATCATCTAAAAAAGTAATTGCCATTCTGCCATTTCTTGTAACAGCCTCATCATTACTTTGTATATTAAATTTTAGTTCTGCATTATATGGTTTGTCTCTAACTATTTGTGCTTGTCCATTTAATTCAGAGATGTCTCCTATACTAACAACCTGTGCTTGTGCCTTGGTCGTTTTGAACAACGCAAACAGTAGAAGTGTTAGAACCAGTATTATTTGAAATTGATGTAATTTTAAGCCAGTCATTATCTTGGGTACTCAGTTGTTGGATATTAAGAGCAGTGTTATTTCCTGTGTGATCCCAGTTAAAATATCCACCAGCATAACCACTACCCGTAAAAGTTATACTGTTTGAGTTACCATCAATGTCCATAAAGTTAGTTGCACCATCATAATTTATACTTGATGTAACTGTATTGCTATCTCCATTTATTATCCAATCTAAATCTAATTGACTAGCTAAAGCTGTTGTAGCCTGATTTAAAGTCATAGTATTACTGTTACCAGTAACATCAACATTGACGTTAGAGCTATCTGCTCCATAAGTATTTGTAGGGTCAGTCTGCATAGTAAATGTATTACTATCGCCATCTAATTCAAAAAATCCTGTATAACTATCTGCCCAAATATCACCAAGAAACTTATTCGTATTACCAATCATGTTGATATCTAAAGTCATACCTGTGCCATCTAAATCTAAAGGAGTCATATTACCTGCTACAGCATCTAAACCGCCAATAATGTTGCCAGTACCTAGCTGTTCTAAATCTATGTTTACTGTTGTACCCGATTGGTCTATATAGATTTCATTATCTGCACTAACTGCAAATTGTGATGCAAGCATAAACATCAAAAATAAACCTAATAATTTTAATTTAATCATGTGTCCAAAACCTCCTTTGGTAGCCAATTTTAATTAATTCTAATACAGCACCTTCTATTGCTTTGTGTAAAGCTATCGTAGTGCTTTCGTTTTCAGAAACTCCTGATTCTAATTCAACCAGTTCTGTTCCTGCCTCTATAAATCTAAACAAGTCTTGTGATTCACCATAACTAAATATAGTTTTCTGACTTAAAACTTCTATAAGTATTTCTCCTGTAGCAACAGAAACCATTCTTAATGAAACACTTACAACATCTTCTCTATATTGTATGCTTGTACCAATTCCTAAATACCTAGCTCCAATACCACCTGTTTTAAGATTTGTGTCATAAGCTATAACAGCGCCTTCCATTAACACGCCAGCAAATAAAAGAGGTTGCAAAGGTTTCTTTGCCATCTGTTTTTACAAATGTTTCCCTAGCTGATCTAATCAACTGTCTTTCTTTTGTTAAATTATCTAAACCTACTCTTTCAACAACTCTAAAAAAATTTCCGCTTGAAGTATGTTTCAACGCTCTAATTAATAAAGCATGTGGTGCTTGTGTTATTGCTGTGCTAAATAAAGCAAATTCACTATTACTTTTTCTTTGACCAGTTTGATCTGTAAATGCAGAAGGATAGACAGCTACTACTGGAGAATTTTTAGGAGCTTTTATATTTTTTAATTCTTCAGACTGTAATTCTAATATTGTTGATTCGTTTGTACTGAATCTTTGATTTTCTGTATGTTCAATAACTTTAAATACACTACAGTTAGAAAGTAAAAGAACCGATAGGAAGAGTAATTTCTGTTGTATTTCCATCTGCATCCGTAATTATTAGCGATATAAATTCTCCATCGCTTGTGTAAGTTATTGAGTTTCCTTCTAGTTCTAAAGTGCCTTCTGTTTGTGTTGTTTCACCAAATAAATTTTCTACTAGTTGTCTTGAAAGTTGTGCATAAATTCTTGATTCTAAATTTCTAACAAAACGAGCTAATGTTGTATTTTCTTTATCTCTTTCAATTTCATCTTGCAAAGCTTTTATTTCTTCTTTTAAGGTTAGCTTTCTTGTATTTTCTTGATTTTCTATAGTTAGATAGTGACTAGAAGTCCCAATGCCATTAAAGCTAGGTGATTTAAATTTGTGAGTTATTGTATTAGCAAAAACACCTTCAGCAAATATAAAAATTGAAGTAAATATAAATCCTAAGATTAGTATCTTAGCTAAGATATCTTTAGTCTTTTCTTTGGTCATCTCTATCTGCTTTAGCTATTTTGTCTATATTAATTAGACTGGGTACACCTAAAATAGTTTTAATCATAGTGTCTTGTCTAATAATTTCATTATCTAAACTACGAACTCTATCTATTAAAGATACTAAAATACCATGTTGGGAATCTAATTTACCACCTAATCTTTCTTCCATAGCTGCTATTTGTATAGCTACTTTTTCATCAAGCACATCTAGTTTAGTTTCCATGCCATCTATAATTCTATTTATTAGTTTCCAAATAAAAAATCCTAATCCTAAAGCTGCTGCTATTGGAAAGCCAACTTCATTTATTAATTGCACAGCTTCATTCATTAGTCTTTATCTTTTTTTTCCTTTATGCAAGCCATGTCTTGAGTATTGCTTACCTTTTCTTGTTGCTTCACGCTTTTTTCTATTAGCTGAAGCAAGTTTACTTCTGCCTTTAGAGGTAGATTTTAATCTTTTAATTTGTGCTTTGGGTGCATAGACTTCACCTGTTTCAGAAGATTTTTTTCCACTAGATGTTGTCCATTTTTCTCCTGTCCATTTTTTTAAAGACTTTTGTGATTTTCTTAATGGCATTAGTCTTCTCCTTCTTCTAAACCCTCACTATATAAATTATTAAATGTTATTAGAGGGTCTAAATAACTTTCATGTCCTTCTGCTGAATGTAAATGTTGAGAAGGAGCAAAGTCAGGTGCACCTTCGCCAGTTCTCCATAATGCAGGGCTTGTTGCTCTTACTCTATTATTTGGCAAAGCAATTACATTACCTTTCCATTTACAGTCTTCTGTTATGTAAAGCACATGTGATTGTTTGTGTTGTGCTGGATCATCAGCTATTTCATTATCTGTATAATCAACTGTAAACAAATATTTACCAGTATAAAATTCATTATCTATTTTGCATACCCAAGGACTTGAACTTACTCTGTCCATTACCACTACAGAATGATCTCTTGATTCACAATCCCATGGCTGGACTAAATGATCTTCCATAGGCTCACCCCACTCTTCTACAGGAATATCGGCTACAAGTGCCTGTATGGGCATCCTAGCCCACATTGCACCACCATGGACATTAGGCATGTCTTCATCATTATCTATTTCACATCCTGTAAAAACAACTTGAAAACTAAGCGATCTATCTGGAATTGTATTAACTGCAATAGCTATAGCATGAATAAACTCACCATGATATTTTTGATGATTAGCAGTAAATTCTTTTCTAACCCAACATTTGAAATGAGGTATATTACTTATTAAATGTGCCATTAACTTCTGTAACCGCCACCAGCACTTTTATAAGCTTTAGCTAACATTTGAGCTTTTCGAGCTGACCATTGACCAGGTTTACCACCCTTACTGCCAGATTTTATTCTAGAAAATTGTCTTTTACGCATACTTGGCTTTGTATAATTACCAGCTTCGTTTACTTTTGATTTTTTTTGTCTACTCATCCAATGTATTTTGCAGCTAAAATAGTAGCTACTATAAAAGGATATACTGCCCAAAGCATAAGTTCAAGTTTATCGAAACGCTGCGAACCATCTTCTAATCTTTTATCAATACTTTTATATAAAGCTGCACATTCTTTTTCATGCGATTCTATAGCATTTAAAGCATCTTTAGCTGTCGCCATTACTTTTTACTTGATTTTTTTACTGGTGCTTGCTCTTTAGCCTTTCCTATATTTAAAGCTAATAAATCAATAAATTTATATAATTTACCAATTAACTCATCATCTTTAGGTGTTGGCGTTGTAGCTGCTATTGCAGAAGCAACTGTTACCATAGTAGTTGCTAATGTTAATAAATTTATAATTGTTTCCATTATTTACTCTCCTTTTTTTTAGTTTCTAAAATTTCGTTTGCTATTTCTTTAGTAGTATCTACTAAAGCATTTTGAAAAACTTTTAAACTAGCTAAGATTTGATCTAGTTCAAATTCTACTCTAGATTTTTTATTTGTTAAATCTTGTACTTGGCGTGCAAAATATTTCTGTTGATCTGACATGTCAGACTCTTTTAATTCTGTATCGTTAATAAAAATTACACTTTCTTCACTCATTGTATCTCCTTTGATGATGTAGTTTGTTGTTGTATATCCCAACAATTAAGGTTACTCGCTACGGTTCTTCTTTCGCCTTCGCCAAAGAATGGGTAAACCA
>JGI24005J15628_10001843_pt1 | contig 11103 bp, 11 predicted proteins | sample LinPmetageLP40_FD_15628 | JGI IMG/M metagenome (IMG submission 15628) | reverse complement strand
CAGATTGTATCGAACGTTTATCTGCTCCTGATTTCAATATCGTCACCATAATTATTGTTTATTTTTTGAATAAAGATAACGATTTTCTATCACTTTTAGTTAGCCTGATTTTTCAATTTACGATTGCGAGAACTAACCGAACTGGAAGTGGGGAATTCTTGACTGAATCGAGCACGCTTTACAAAAGCGCACTAGTGGGGGAAATATTTGTCTTTCAGTTTCCGTAGGGAAGTATGAATAAATCTTCGAATACGCTATGCAGATCACTTTGAAACCCTGAACCTTAAACCTTGAACCCTGAAGTTTGAAGTTTGAAGTTTGAAGTTTGAAGTTTGAAGTTTGAGGTTTGAGGTTTGAGGTTTGAGGTTTGAAGTTTGAAGTTTGAGGTTTGAGGTTTGAAGTTTGAAGTTTGAGGTTTGAGGTTTGAAGTTTGAAGTTTGAGGTTTGAAGTTTAAACGGACGACAGTAATTGAACATTTAACTCACTGATGATGAAATATTTCAATCAAACATCTTGTAAGTTGCCACTGTGAAACTAGCAAACTATCTTTGGGCGACCAGTGCTATTATATCAATCAATGTCTTAACATATGCACTTAGAACAGATCGAAAAATAATGAAAATAGTCATACTTGCAGCAGGAATTGGATCCAGACTCGGTAATCCTTCACCGAAGCCACTTACCGTATTGTCCAATGGTCAGTCGATAATGGAACGGCAGATTAAGAATATTGCTTGCTATTTCAATTTTCATGACATCAATGTAATAGTGGGGTATAAGAAGGATTTGATCATGGAGAAGTTTCCTGATGTATCTTATATCTACAATCAGATTTTTGATCAAACCAATACTTCCAAAAGCTTATTGATGGCACTCCAAAAGCATGAGCAGGAATCTGTTCTTTGGATGAATGGAGATGTGGTCTTTGATGAACGCATCTTTGACGAGTTGAAACCATACATTGAGGCCGAACAGTCTTTTGTTTGTGTCAACAATCAGGAGGTAGGAGAAGAAGAAGTGAAATACACACTCGATGACGCAGGATATATCAATGAAATATCTAAGCAAGTTCAAAATGGACTTGGTGAGGCAGTCGGAATCAATTTTATCTCACAAACTGATATAGCGACATTGGTGCAAAGATTAGAAGCTTGCGAAGCCAATGATTATTTTGAGAAAGGAATTGAAGAGGCCATTGAAAAAGATGGAATCAAAGTGAAGGCGGTGGACATATCGAAATACAACTGCTTAGAGGTAGATTTTGTAGAAGACCTGGAACAAGCCAATCGTCTATTTTAGAATCGTTGATGGATCAAAGAAAAACACTCCTTATTCAAACAGCATTCATTGGTGATGTGATCCTGGCGACTGCAATGCTTGAAAAATTGCATAGCACACATCCAGAAGCCGAGATTCATTTTTTAGTCAGAAAGGGAAATGAGAGCTTGTTCAAAGGTCATCCATATATTCATAAAGTATTGGTTTTTGATAAATCCAGAAAGTATAGAAATCTTTTTAAAATCATCAAAGAAATCAGAGCTACACGATACGATTATGTAATCAATGCGCAACGCTTTTTCACCACAGGACTCATCACCGCATTATCTAGGGGCAAGATTACCATTGGTTTTGACAAGAACCCGCTTTCGTTGTTCTTTAACGTGGCTATCGCCCATCAGATAGGAGACAAGCATGAGACAGACCGCAATCAATCGTTGATTGCCTCGATTACTGATGAACACACAGCCAAACCCAGGCTTTATCCTACAAATGAAGATTTTATAAAAATTGAGACCTATTTGACAGATTCTTTTATTTGTATTGCACCAACCTCTGTGTGGTTTACGAAGCAATATCCTAAGGATGAATGGATCAAGTTTATAGACAAAGTACCAGAAAACCTTGCGGTATATCTGCTTGGGGCACCTGATGATACAATGGCATGTGAACAAATTGTATCAGCTACGCAACATTCAAAAACCATTAATTTGGCTGGTAAACTATCTTTATTGCAGTCAGCTGCGTTGATGCACAAAGCGAAGATGAACTATGTCAATGATTCTGCACCAATGCATCTCTGTTCAGCTGTGAATGCTCCAGTAGCTGCCATCTATTGTTCGACCATTCCAGACTTTGGATTTGGACCACTTGCTGATCAGTCTTTTATTATTGAAACTTCTAAAGAATTAAACTGTCGCCCATGTGGTCTGCACGGTCACCGGGCTTGTCCTGAGCAGCATTTTGACTGTGCGTATTCTATAGATCAACAGAGGATGTTGGATTTGCTGACAGTTACCTAAAGAGTAGTTTTATCATTCAGTTTATAGATCATATTACCAGCTCTTGTTTTTTTTGCGATCATAGGTTGATACCCTAATTTTTCAAAGTCAATGTGATCATCCGATTCTATGATTACTATTTTAGGAAATAATTCTCTTGGAGCGGTTGCGAAGAATGGATTCAAAGCAAGTGGTTCAGCCTCTTCTATATCGATTTTTAGTAAATCAATTTGTTTAATGTTTTGTTCATTTATAACATCAAGTAGTAGTTTACATTTGATCATCAAGCTGTCCTCTGTATTTTCATGTACAATACTTGCCCCTCCTAAATTGCCATGCCCAAAGACTAAAAGGAATTCACTTTCTTTATCAGCAATACCTATTTGCTGAATCTTTATGGTCTTGTCAAAGTCATTTATTGCTCTGTTTAACTCAAATCGTTGAAACATTTTTGGGTTAGGTTCGAAAGCCAAGATATTTCCTGATTCCTTGATGTATTTGGCCGCTATCAAACTGTAAATCCCCATATTTCCACCAATATCGACAAACGTGCTATCTGGTTTGAGGTATTCCGACATTAATTGAAATTCATCATATTCGAAATACTTGGGCATAAATAAAAGAAACCTATCGCCTAAATTATCCAATGGATACAGCCTTAGCTTTAATTCAAATTGCGTTTCATCAATGATCTGCAATCTATTCATCAATACCAGTTTTCGCAGTATCAAACCAATTTTGAATCCTAGTCCGTTCTTGGGCATTTTTTGAGCTATGTTGAATAACCACTTTTTACCATTAGTTAGTGCATAAGTTCCATATGATTCTACGCTATTTTTTGTTTCCATAATTTGATATCTTCTTCAGGGCAATGTTAACTATAATTGTCTATAACTCAACTTTTCAGATATGGAATTAGATGCATTTAATTGTTAAAACGTGCTAACTCCTCATACAATCTATGGACTGGCAATCCCATCACGGTGTAATATGAGCCGGTGATGCTGGTGATTCCGATCATTCCTATCCACTCCTGAATACCATAACTTCCTGCTTTATCAAATGGTTTGAAATTGACAATGTAGTGATCTATTTCTTGCTGAGTGAGTGATTTGAAAACAACTGAGGTCGTATCTGAAAACACAATTTCTTTATGCTTGCTGAGTAGACAAATCCCGGTAATTACCTGATGCTCTTTTCCTGAGAGTGTATTCAGCATCGCAGCGGCATCTTGATGATTGGTTGGTTTCCCAAGAATATCACCATCAGATACTACGATGGTATCTGATGCGATGACAATTTCATCTTCAATTTCTGGAAGTAATGCGCTTGCCTTTTTTGAAGCCAAATAGGAGGGAACGTCTTCATAGTAAAGGTCATCAGGATAGGTTTCAGCTACTTCTTTGGTGCGCACTTCAAACTCAAAACCTGCTTCTGAGAGCAATTGCTGTCTTCGCGGACTCTTAGAGGCTAGTATTAACGGGCGATTGAAATTCATCTTCGTTTATAGAGCTAAAAAGGAAACCGCATATTGTCTTAGGATAGAATGAAGTAGATTTTTGTGGCATGGTATAACCACTATCACAAACATTTTTGATTTCTTCCATCGAAATGTCGTTGGTGATTAATGCCATCTGTACCTCTTCTCTGATTACTTTTGTTAAACAATCAGGAAAACTTCTATCAAATGAGATATAAGGTGAGGATCTCTGATCCTGACCTACGATTCCTAAGACTTTTTCAAAGACGAAATAGTGCATCACTGTCAGGTCTAAATCTTTCACCACTTGTGGAAATTTCCAAGACATGGAGGCATGTACTTCGGGCTTCAAACGCAATTTATGAGTTCTATCTTTGAGCAAAAGTCCAAAAGCCCATTGTTTTCCCAAGATAATTTCATGAACGGCATGAGCTTCTTCAAGATCTTTAATAATGAAGAACTCACTTAGTGCTTTAAGAAGTTTTTGTTCATCAAAGTCAGGCAGACCAGAGATCAATCGATGCGTAGGAAGCACTCTTAGATCACCTGCATGTATATTGGTCAAATACATCAAATGGTAGTTATACCCTTCTTTACCAGTATGGCTGGGATTGAGTGCCATTTGTGATTTGCGATATGCCAATGAGCCCTCATACCTGTGATGGCCGTCAGCAAGGATGATTTGTTGACTTTTAATTTTATTGACGAATATCTTGATCACTTCCAGGTCGTGTATTACAGCCAGCACATCTTTGACACCTTGATAATCTTCCGTTTCATAAATAGGTGAACCAATGGCTTCGTCCATATAGCTATCCAGCGTTTTTTCAGCATCAGCATACAGACCATGTGTTGCACTGACATTGAGATTGGTTTTTTCTAATATCTCAAGGCGATCATTGACCGAGTGCGGCATGGTGTTCTCATGCCTAAGTATGATTTTCTCATCCCAATCATATGCCTTTATATTGCAAATAAATCCTTTGCGGCAATATTCTTTATGACTTCCAGCCAAAGTGAAATATTGATAATACACATAGATGCCAGGAATTTGATCTTGGATAATTACGCCTTCATCTTTCCATTGCTGTAGTCGCTTAGCAGCCAAGTCAGCAGCTCGATCTCCCAGCGGAACAGAGAGATGAATACTGTTGTACTTATTTTCATACAATCGTTTGCGCTGTTTTTCAGAAACTACGTCAAACAGCGGAGATACCAAGTCTTCAATCTGATCATTAAGCTCGGGACTGTATTTCCATGCTTTAATCGGAAGTATTTCAGCCATATTAGAATCTTCTATTTTTCCACTTGCTTTCAGATATCTGAACTGTGGCAGCTCCAGATGGAGTTGTCTTCTTTTCTTCCAACAACTTCACAGCGAGAAGGGCTGCGATGTGCTCTATATCTTTTGTTGACTTGGTTTTAAGATTGTCTGGAGTAAAATGATTGGCTGCGAAATTAGTGTCAAATGATCCATCCTTGAATAGATCATGCTGCATGACGTATTTACAAAAACCTAAGGTGGTCTCCAATCCTACAATCTTATATTCGTCAATAGCCCTGACCATGCGATCAATAGCCGCTTGCCTATTATCTGCGAATGTTACAAGTTTGGCAATCATGGGATCATAATAGATCGGAATATCCATTCCTTCTTCGAATCCGTCATCTACACGTACGCCTGTACCTTGTGGTCGGATGTAAGTCTTTAAGTTGCCGATATCCGGCAAAAAGTTGTTGGCAGGATCTTCGGCATATACCCTACATTCTATTGAGTGGCCATTGATGCTCAAATCATCTTGCTTGAAACTAATAGCTTTGCCTTCGGCAATGTTGACTTGCTCTTTGACCAAATCAATACCTGTGATTTGCTCTGTCACAGGATGCTCTACCTGTAGTCTGGTATTCATTTCCAGGAAAAAGAAATTTCTATCTTCATCCATGATGAATTCAACAGTTCCTGCACCGTAATAATTACATGCTTTGGCGACTTTGACAGCCGCTTCTCCCATGACTTTTCTAATCTCAGGTGTCAAGGTAGGAGAGGGCGCTTCTTCTATTACTTTTTGATGTCTTCGCTGTATAGAGCACTCTCTGTCAAATAAATGAAGAATATTGCCATGCTGATCACCGATAATTTGAAATTCTATGTGTTTTGGTGAAGTGATGAATTTCTCAATAAATACCGAACCATCACCGAAGGCAGATTGTGCCTCACTTATGGCTCTTTCCATTTGTTCGACAAATTCCTCAGGATTCTGGACCACACGCATTCCCTTTCCTCCACCTCCAGCACTTGCTTTTATGAGAATCGGATAGCCAATTTCTAAGGAAATTTCTTTAGCAGCTGCGATATCTGTAATAGCTTCTTCGGTACCTGGCACCATCGGAATGTCATATTTAGAAACTGCGGCTTTTGCTGCCAGTTTACTTCCCATAACTTCAATAGCCTCAGGCGAAGGTCCCATAAAGATAAGTCCTGCATCAGTCACTTTGCGACAGAAGTCGGCATTTTCCGAAAGGAAACCATAGCCTGGATGAATGGCATCTACGTTGCGATCTTTGCAAACAGCAATAATCTTATCTCCCAATAGGTATGACTCAGAAGAGGGTGGTGGGCCAATACATACTGCTTCATCAGCATAACGTACATGTAGGGCATTGCGATCAGCTTCACTGTAGATAGCAACAGTTTGTATGCCCATTTCTCGAGCACTTCGAATTACCCGCATAGCGATTTCACCACGATTAGCGATGAGTATTTTTTTGATTTTGACCATTGTTAGTATTTTGTCAAGGAAGTATCAATTTCATCTGCCCACGCCAGAATTCCTCCTTTGAGGTTGTATAAGTTGTCAAATCCAAATTGCTGTTCCAATGCCATAATGACATTGCCACTACGAGCTCCACTTCTACAATGTACAATGACCTTCTTATCCTTACTGAATTTATCAACATTGTTCATCACCTCACCCATAGGGATCAACTCGCCACCCATATCAGCTATATCCACTTCATGTTGTTCTCTGACATCAATCAATTGATAAGGTTCTCCTGAATCCATGATGGTTTTCAACTCTTGTACAGTTACTTCTTTCATAGCATTGTTTTTATTTGTGGTGTCAATATTACAAAATTTCTCATAGTTGATGAGTGTAGTAATCGGCTTATTTGAAGCTGAAAATTTGATGGAGGTAGAGCGCACGCTGAGCAAGTCGAAAAGTAACAGCTTTTCGATCAGTGGTTCTCCAATATTACAGATGATCTTTATTGCTTCATTGGTCTGTAGTGAGCCTATTACTCCCGGAAGTACACCCATGACACCAGCATCATTGCAGTTCGGAGCTATGTCACTAGTCGGAGGGGTAGGGTAAAGGTCTCTATAGTTGGCACTTCTTCGATTTTCAAGAGGCGCATTGAAAACAGTGACCTGTCCTTCAAACTTATATAATGCCCCGTAAATCAAGGTCTTTTCTAAAATCACACAGGCATCATTGATCAAGTACCTTGTTGGGAAGTTGTCGCTGCAGTCAACAATTAAATCAAATTGATTTACGATGTCCAATGCATTCTCTGAAGTAAGATGTAATTGATGAGCTGAAATCTTTATTTCAGGGTTTAACTTTTGGAGATGTGATTGCGCCACTGCAACTTTCGGCAGTCCAATGTCTTCGGTGGTAAAGAGTACTTGTCGCTGCAAGTTCGATAATTCGACTACATCAAAGTCCACAATACCGATATGACCAACACCTGCTGCAGCTAGATATTGCAATACAGGACATCCAAGTCCGCCAGCACCAATAACCAATACTTTAGCTCGTTTAAGTTTTTCCTGACCCTTGATGCCGATTTCTGGTAAGACGAGGTGGCGGTTGTAGCGAATATGATCTTCTTGTGTTAGCACTTTTAGTGATTAGGTCAATTGGTCAAATAAGTTGATTAAGTTAGATAAGTACAATACCTTAATCAACTTATTTGACCAATTAACTACAGATATTTGAAATAATAAGTTTAGCGAAAGTGCTTAATTTTTAGTGTGAAGACTAATTATCTAGCCTATTCAAAGCCATATTTCCCACAGTCTCTCCTATAGACAATGAAGAAGTTGCTGCTGGTGAAGGCGCATTGAGCACATTGATGGTGCGTTCGTCTTCTAAGATCAGAAAGTCGTCAATCAATCCACCATTGCGATCACAGGCCTGTGCACGTACACCTGCTCCACCAGTGGTCAGATCGCTTTCCTGTATTTCAGGGATTAGTTTCTGCAGGGCTTTGGTAAATGCCGCTTTTGAGAAAGAGCGGTACATTTCTCCCATGCCCGTCTTCCAATATTTCATGGCTACCTTTTGAAATCCCGGCCATGCCAATGTCTCTGCAAGTTCAGCAATATTGATGTCAGACTTTTTATATCCTTCGCGCTGAAATGCCAAAACAGCATTGGGTCCGGCTTCCACGCCACCGCGTGCCATACGTGTGAAGTGCACCCCTAAAAATGGAAAATTCGGATCAGGTACAGGATAAATCAAGTTTTTGACTAAGTATTCCTTCTCCTTTGTAAGCTTGAAATACTCTCCTCTGAATGGAATGATTTTCACATTCAATTTTTCCTGTGTGATTTTGGCAATTTTATCAGAATATAGCCCTGCGCAGTTGATGACTAATTTCCCCTCATGAGTTCCATTATTTGTGATCACGGTACTGGTGGCTCCATCGCCATTGATATCCAGTACTTTGGTGTCAAGGAGTAGTTCTCCATCTAGCTGTTCGATGAGCTCAGCGTACTTTTCAGAAACTTTGATATAATCTACAATCCCCGTTTGAGGGACATGTATCCCAGCTACGCCTGTTACATGCGGTTCGTATTCGGCAAGTTCTTCCTTATTAAGGACGGTCATTCTATCCAGTCCATTTTGCTTGCCTCTGTCCAGTAGGTTGTTCATTAATACTACTTCCTCTGTAGTTGTAGCTACGACAATTTTTCCGCAGAGATCGAAAGGGATATCATGTTGCTCGCAAAAGGCGATCATTTTATGATACCCATTGATGCAATTGGTAGCCTTCAAACTACCCGGCTTATAGTACAATCCTGAATGAATGACACCACTATTATTACCTGTTTGGTGCTTGGCAATCTTTTCTTCCTTCTCAATTATCAATACCTTGAGCGAAGGATTGGCTTGTTTGATGTGCAGTGCAGTAGCGAGTCCTACGATTCCGCCACCGATGATGATGATGTCCTTAGTCACAGTGTTTAAGTCTTTACGAGATGCTGCGAATTTAATGATCAATCCAGCGAGATACTAGTGTATGGTTTAATAGTTGGTTAGTTACTCAGTTGATAGTTTTTCACTGAATAACCGAATAACTAATGAAATCATTGTAACCATTCAGGTAGCATAAATTAGTTTGATGTGAAGATTGGATGGCTTAAAAAAAAGCAGTATAAAAAATTTACGAAAGGGTAATATTAATGACGCACTCTTTTTGTTCAATGCGTCATTCCTGCTTACGCAGGAATGACGTGCTAAAATAACACTGTCTTTGAAATCATCACTAAATCCACTCCTGAATAACTCAAATCATTTCCTTTTAACCAGTGCATAGTAATCGCCTTCAAGTGCTAAATATCCCTGATCATAACAGAAGTAATAAATCGTCCCCGCTTTGGTCGTATAGATGCTCGTGAAGTAGTTGAAGTCAAATCCAGCATTGTCTAATTTGCTTTTAGCAATTTTGCATTTTTCGTCAGGATTGAGCTGTTCGAGAATGCGCCAGTTCTTTCGCAGTCTATTGTTGACATTACGGATGAGGTTCGTGCCATCTTTGTTGATTTTGTTGTTGTAAGTGTTGCGGCAATAGTCAGAGCAAAACTTCTTATCTACCCGCCCCTGAAATTCTTCTCCACATTCTGTGCATTGTTTTTTCATAGATCTTACTTTTATTTTTTCTTAGCGATTAATAGGATTGAGTCATTGTCTTCAAACTCGTTGTAATCTTCCATTAATAGGATTTCATATTTTGGTGCGAAAAGAGTTTTGAGAGCGTCAATTGTATGATAATTAACGAACATCCCTTTGAATACTTCTGATCCTTCACCTTTCCAGAACGAATGACAGATAATTCCATTATGATTAAGCAGTTCATATTGTCTCTGAATCGATGCTTTTATTTCATCATTCTTGAGGTGGTGCATGACCTTGTTGGAATATATGGCATCGAACTGCTGATCTGATTCCAGCGTGGTTGCATCGAGTTCCAAAAACTCACCCTTTGGATATTTCTTAATGAGTCGCTCCAAGAACTGAACTGAGAAGTCAGACCCAGTTACGCTGTAGTCTTCATTGAGAATCTCCCAGTCTGACCCAGGACCTGTGCCAATCTCCAAGACAGTTGCGCCTATTGGTAAGAAAATCTTGAGCTTGTCAATAAGCTCAGCTCCATTGACATCCTTGGCTAACTTGATGTATTCTTCCACCGATTCGGTTGTTTTATAATACTGCTCGCTCATTGATTTAACATCTTGCTGCTGTTCTTTTTTTACCTATCTGGTCTTTATCGATTATTTTCTGGATATAGTCGGTAGCCAAGGGGACTTTACAAGCTGTTCCGCCCATCTCAACCTCTACCTTGCCTATGCTTTTGGCCACTTCAATTGACTTGTTGGTCAATGCCTTGATACCAGAACCAGTTGCGATTACAAATGCATTCATCGTATATCCCACCCTGTTCTTTGCTTGATGAACTTCTTTCTCCACGCGATCTAGTAGATCACTATATAGTTTGATGTCCAAGTCCTCATCTTGCTTTACTGTTGCACAATTTGCGAAGGTTGCCCAACCTGCCGAAGCGATTTGCTCATTGTCGGATTCGATCCATTCCAGTCCTAGCTCCATCCCAAAAGCAGTTTCTGCGGCTACCCAAGGCACTGTGTACTCACATAGGTAATACCAATAGGCCTTCTCTACCCATTTTTGTAATTGTTGTTTGGTTACCTGCTTCTCATCCGCCATCAACCCTGCGAGGTACATCGCATCAGAATTGCCTGTGTCGTAAAGTGCTAGAGATAGTGCGTGATTCTTCTTTGTCTTCTTTAAGATTTTCTTGAGGTCTTGCACCTTCACACCAAAGAATGGTTCTTTGGCACCGTGTTTCGATAAGGTCTTTTTGGTGTTTTCATCACCGTAGCTTTCGAGTTCTTTGAGAATGTCATTGACGGTCATAATGATGTGGGGTTAATGTCTATTAAATGTGTATGCACCCTAATCTCTTTTTTAAAGTTCGTGTCCGCACGAATCCTGATTTTTATTGTTTCTTGAGGACACGAAACAAGGGTTAGGGTTTTT
>JGI24005J15628_10001840_pt1 | contig 11112 bp, 3 predicted proteins | sample LinPmetageLP40_FD_15628 | JGI IMG/M metagenome (IMG submission 15628) | reverse complement strand
TATCTAAACATTTAACCTCATTTTCTACTAGATTCCATCGTTGGTGTTTATTATTAGAAGTACAAGGTATTATAGTAACATTATCACCTTCTTTTGTTAAACAATCACTTGATAAAGTAGATATCATTTGATAATATGGATATTTAACAAAATTATCTGTAACAGTATCTTTATTTATACTTTCCGAACTTAATTTTGAATCTATTAATCTAGGTTGAAAATATTGCGAATTTTTATTTTCACATTGTTCTAAATTATAATCTTTACTACTATATGAAGATAAACATTTACCATTAATATTTATTTTATATTCATTACTATAATCATTCGGTAAAACACTTAAGTATCCATCGCTATGAGACTGAACGGTATGAAATCTTTTTTTTAAATTATTAGAACTACCAGAAACAAATGGTTCTAAAAAGTTATATTTAATTACATTTTCATTTTTAACATTAACATTTAATTGTTTAATTTGTTCCAATTTGTTTTGTGCGCTATTTAATAGGGAATTGCTATAAAGTTCTTGATTTAAATCATTAATCTCAGTATATAGTTCTATTAATTCAATTTCTATTAAAGAAACTTCTGGTTTATTGACTGTATAATTTACTTCTTCTATCTTACTTTTTTTAAGCTTTCTTTTAAGAGTTAAATGATTTTCATTAGTTTGAGTTAATTTAGTTTGTAATTCCATTTTTGTTTCATCTAAACTCTTTACTAGATTGCCTAAAATACTCATATAAGTATATGATTCCAAAGCACTAAATTCAGTACTATATATATAATCATTATTAGAGATTTGTTGATTTTTAAATATTTTAGTTAATTGATTATAATATAAATTCACGTTATCATTTAATTTAATTTCATTAGTAATTTTATATTTTATATTTACTTGTTTTTTTATAATTTCAGATAATTTTTTAATATTCGCAAAATGACCACTTACTCTATTATTGTATGCTGATATAGTATTCATTATAGTATTAATTCCAATAACAGCCGTATCTGTTGTTTCTATATTTTGTTGTTCTTGTGTTTCTTGGTAAAATTTTTCTTTAATATTTAAATATGAATTTATTTCATCAATATTTTTATTTATTTTTATTATACAATGATTTACTTCAAGTAAATTATTATACTTTTTTTTTTGTGCTTTTTCTTTCTTTATTTTTAAATCAGCTATATTATCATTAAGTCTCGTTTTTAAATCTTGTAAATCTTTAAGATATTCCTCGTTTGTAGAAATATTAAAATAAAATTGTACTTTTTTTTGTAATTTTATTTTTATTTGTTCTATTTCTACATTTTTATTGTATATTTCATAAATTAATTCATATAGTTCTTTTTGTTTAGGTATAATCGTTTTTTTTATTGTACTAAGTGCTTGTTGTTTATACATATTAAGATTTGTAAGTAATGTATTTGTAATTGCTTCTCTCTCTTTTTTAATGTTTTTTAATTTATCAATTTTGATATTTAAAGAACCAACCTTATCACCTTCACAAACATATTCGCTATTACTATTATATGTTTCATTATATTCCTTATTAGTTAAACAACCTACTAAATCTTCCATTTTTTTAGTGTAATTAATCATATAATCATTATTATTAAATTTAGGGGGTTCAAAGAATTCCTTTGTTTTACTATGAGTTTCATAATCAAAAGTATATACATCATTTTTATTAATAAGAGGGTTCTCAGAATCAATAGTATATGTAAATGTAAATTTATTTTCTACACCATCAAATGTCATATCAAGTTCTTTTATTTCAACTTGTATATCGGGGTTTGATTTATACGCTAATGGTGTAGAAAATACATTTTTCATTTCATAATAATCAAATTTATTATAATAAATATATCGTTCTTCGTCTTCCAAATAATCAAAACCGTCAAAAAAATCTAGTTGTTTAGTTTCATCTTCTTCTAAGTGTACTTGAAAGTTAGAAATTGCGAATACCATTTTTTTGTTGGTTGTGCCTGATGATGTAGTTATTTCTTGATTTATTGTAAAAAAAGGTGAATATGATTCTTGTAATACACGATTTTTATATAAAGAATAAAAAGTAGCATTCTTTTTCCATTCTAATTTATACTTATTATCTGTACCATCAAATACACAATGTAAAATTTGTGTACTAGAATTTTTTAATAACATATGCTCTCCTTGTGTGAAACCATTTATGTTACTATATGTGTTATTTTTAAATTGTTGATAAACAATAAAAATATGTTCTTTAGTAACATTGTCAATATCTACTTTATATTTTTTGGTTGTTAGGATATTATCATCATATGTTACATATAATTTATTTTTTTCAGTTTCTTCATCTAATTTAAAATCGTTATAAACTTCAACTTCTTCGTCAGTTGTTACTATAAATAAATCATTATTTGTTTTAATTGTATTTTTTTCACCTAAATATAAATATCGATATGGAGTATAAATACCCGATTGATATTTATATAAAACAGTTCGCATATTTTTATCAAATCCAGCACTATTAACAATATCAATAACAATAGGCTTTCCTTTATAATTGTCTATAAAAGTTGTACCCTTAAACTGTTCTTGTGGTAATACCATTTCTGAAATTGTTTCTCTGGCTCTATCTTCTGCTAGTGCTCTAAATATTCCTATTAATTGTTCTCTTTCTGCTGCTACTGCTGCTTTTACTGCTGCTGCTGTTGCTGCTGCTGTTTCATAAATTTTATATTGAAACAAATAATCTTCTTTTAAATTATTGTCATATTTACTCGTTAATTCTACATTATCGCCATTTTTCTTTAAAAACTTTAATGTTCCATTATAGTAAAACATAATAAATTTATTTGCCTTAGATGTATCATCATCTACAGTTTCATTTATTATATATAATCTAAAATCAGAACCAGCTGGTTTATTTTTCACTATATCATAATATTTTACAAAGGTGTTGTTGTTCTTCTTTGTTTTTAAAGAAGTAAAAAATTTACTATATTGATTGTGCTCATTTGACATATCAGATACTTCAGATAATATATTCATATTATTAGTAGGATTATCTATTACTACATTGACAAATATATCTTGATTATTATCTGTTTTATAATATAATATAATATCCTTATTATAATCAACAGTTTGAGTGTTGTCTATATCATGACAATCTATATTTATTTCTGATTTTGTACCACTTTCGCTTAAATTCATTGTTGAGCTATCTGAAATATCAATATATTGGTCAGTTTCATTTTCTATTTTTTCTATTTTAGTTATTTTATAAAAATTTTTTCTAGCGTGCATTCTATTAAAAAAATTAAAAGCAGAAGGTGTTACAAAATTTTTAGTAACATAGTTTAAAGTCTTCCGAACATGATCAGCAGCATTATCTTTATCAGTATATTGTCTTCTACGATCAACACCTTGACTTTGATTATATGTTTTCATACTATAATTGTTCATATCTAATTTTACTGTGTCTTCTTGATATATATCACCAATAAATCTATCTATATATAATGTACTTTCTGTTAATATAGTAGTATTACCTTTACTATCATATGAAATATTTTCATCATGTGGAGGAGTATTGATAATGAATTTATCTCTTAAATTTTCTAATGTATCATATGTTATTCTAGCACTATATCCTAATGGTATTAATAATCCTATAACAATACTATCAGTGAAATTAAATTGCGAGAGATCTACTATATCTGTCATAGGGTTATCGCCTGAGTTAGTAAAATAAATAACTTTAATATCTTGTATATCATCTTTAACTTTTAATTTAAATATATCTTTATCAAAGACTAATTTTAAATTTTGTTCATTCACAAGAAACATTTTTAATTTTTCATTTAAAGTAGGTTCTATATTTTCAAATTTATAGGGGACAACATCATCGATGTAACTTTTATGTGGTGGGTTTGCGTTTGTTCTAGTATTTACAAGCATAAATTTACTATGATCTGTATGATCATTATCAATCCTATCATCATCAAAACTACCACATTCTCCACCTTGACCATCTCCCCATCCACCATTTATAGAGTATTCTTCTATTTCATCATTTTCTTTTTTATTAAGGTAGTCCCAAATATTAAAGGTAGTTTTATTTACTCCTTCGCTATAATAATAAGGTAAATGATCATAAGTACTAATATATTTTAAATTAGGTAGTTCAGTATTATTATTTAGTTCTGACATTATAGTGTCTATTTCTGATATTATAGCCTCTTCATTCGTTATTTTCGTAGCTAAATTATAATTTCTAATAGTTTCTAGTTTTAAATTTAGTACAGAACTAGATGAAGGTTCTTTATATTTATCTAGTAATATACCATGTTGTGTGGTACCACCAATCACATGATTTTGATAATTGTTCAAACTAGTTGTGCAATTTCTATCTTTTCCAGATTTTTTGTAATTTGTATCAAAAGGTTTATCCGGAGTACGATTAGTTACTCCATCTTTTTGCCATACATTCTCAGTAAATGTATTATCAAATGTATTTAATTTAAACATTAATAAATTTATAGAGGTTTGTGTCGCCGTCGCCCCTTCATCAGTTAATGTAAACCTACCAAAATTACTTAAAATATTATAGAGAACACTATCTGAACTTCCTAAATGTATCTTTATATTATTATTAATGAAAAAATCATTCAAATTTACAGTTTCATCCGTATCTTGAAATAAATCGCGTGCCATTTGTTCGTTTTTTTTATTTAATTTAACAAGTCTATTTTCATTGTTTGATGTATTTAATTTATTTGAATATCCACTACCACTATTTGTACATTTTTTAAATATATAATATAATACTATTACTATTAAAATTACACATAATATAATTAATAATGTATTATCTTTCATAATTATATAAATTAATTATATAATATTTTATAAATAAATTGAATATTTTATTATATATAAATATATAAATTATAAAATATAAAAAAAAAAATAATAAATAACTAATCAAATTCAATAACAATTAATGATTATTAATTTAAATGTCATTAATGATTATTATTAATTATATTACTATAGTATTAAATAACATTAAATATTACTATAGTATTAAATAACATTAAATATTACTATAGTATTAAATAACATTAAATATTACTATAGTATTAAATAACATTAATTATTTATGGAGCAGCATTAGATTGTATTTCTTTCAAATTTAAATTTAAGTTTATATTCTTTTTATGAGGTGGTAGTTTTAAAAAATGGTCTAAGGAATTAACACCTGTAAGTTCTTCTAATATTAAATTAGTTGGATAACCGCCTAATTGTTCTTTAATTTGTTCATATTTTGCGTTTGTAGATAGTTCTTCTGGTACTTCTAATGAATCATCTAATTCATCATTAATTTTTGGATTTGGTTTTGTTTGTATATTATATTGTTTTCCTAATTCACTAACCATTTCATTTTCTAAATAATTAAAATTATCTACCATTTTAAATTGACCATTTATTATATTACTACAAATAACTGCTTTCGAATACATATTTGGATATTTTGCTATTAATCCAGCTTTATATGTAATTTCTTTATTATCTTCTTCATTATTTTCATTATAATCTATATATTCTTTAGGGGGTGCATCAATAGTAAAAGATAATTTACCTTTTCTTAATAAATGAACATCATTACCTCTTAAATCTACTTTCTTTTTAATAATCAATTTAGTATCTAATAACTTTTGTTCATTAGTAGAACCATCAACCGATTGGTCTATATACGAATTTAATACTAACATATATTCTTCTGATTGATTACCTATTATATGAGGAGTAGGAGATTCGAAGATAAATTTAACTTCATTTAAATCGTTATCTATTTTATATAATTCAAAATTTCTTGGTGTATTATATTCCTTTGGTGTGACAAATGATTCAATGGTTTCATTAGATTTAATTACTTTTGGTTTTTTATTAAATAATTCATTCATATTACTTGTTTTACTTAACATTATTATACCCAAAAATATTATTATAGCACTTACAATAACTATATCCAAATCCATTTTCCTACATGTTTTATTAGTATAACAATTTTTACCACTAGATGATTTTGAACTTTTTTTTTTCATTTTATATTTAATTATCTAACCCTAATAAATAATAATTTATAATTATTATAGATTTTACTATATTATATATATATATAAAATAAAAATATTTTTGAATAAATTAAAATGATTTAAAATGAGTAAAAACTTTAAAAAATAATTAAATATTAAATATTATTAATTATTAATTATTAATATTTAATGTAATCTTTTTTTCATTAAAAAATGGTCTTTTGATAATTTATCTAGTTTATAATTAGAAGATGTATTACCTAATTCTTCTATATCTTTTTCTAATTTCTTTCTTTTAGCATTTAATTTAGTTTCTGCTTCAAATACTGTTTGTTTATATGCTTCTAATTCTATTTCTTTATTCTTTTTAAATTTACCAAAAGATTCCTTAGTACTATCATTTATGTGTGTTCTTTCTAAATTACGTAATTTTTCACTCACATAATCTGTCTTATTATAGTTTTCTGTTCTTTTATTAAATTTATCTCTAGGATTATGATTAAATATCTGCATAGATTTAATTACAAAATATTTATCTCTATTAATTTTACCATATAATTCATTTATTTCATATTTTCTTATAGCATCTAGTGCTTCACTAGTTTGTTCAGTTTCAGGATATTTATTCTTTATAATATTGACATATTTTTCAAAATTATTATGTTGTTCATTATTTGTGTTTTTATTATTAATCTGTGTTTTTAATTTCTCAAAATATGTTTTATCTGGTTTTTCTAAATATATTCTTTTTGATTCTAATATAATACCTTCTTTATATGCTGTTTTAACTATAATATTATCATAAAGTTGTGATTGAGATTGATTACTAGTATCTATACCCAATGATTTTGCCATATATACTAACTCTCCCATATTATAATCAGATTCTTGTTTCATACTCATATTCATATTATTGATAATATTTTCATATTCATATAAAGTATTATCTTCTCCAAATTCGCCAGGTATTGTATAATCATAATTATAAAGCCTACAACTTATCTCTTCTGGATTTGTAATTAAAACAGTATTTATTTCATTAATATTGAATTTTTTAGGATTACAATTTTTACCATAAATAGTTTTTAATTGTGATAAAATATTATTTAATTCTTTTTCATCTGGATCGGAGGCGGTGGTCAGTTTGTTGGTGAACAGTCTGTCTAGGTCTTTTAATTTGGTTATTATGTCTGTATTATCTGTACTATCGTTATTAGTATATTCTTTATATGCTTTATTTAAATCGCTTATATTTTTATAAAACCCGGATGGAGGGGTTGGTGGGTCAGGTATAAGTTTATCCCCAGTTGTAAGTGTAAGTTTTTCAATATCACCAACATTAAATTTAGCTGGTGGACAATCTGTTCTATAAATTTTATCTAATTTACTAACTATATTATTTAAATCAATATTATTAATATTATTCATACCACTTGGTATCATAAGTTTATTTCCTTCAACATCTATTAATATAACTGAATTGGTAGAAGCACTATATTTTGGTGTTTGTTTTTTACTAGATTGGAAATCTTCTCTATTGAAATATTTTTGTTTTAAATGATTTGGTAATTTTTTAATTGAATCTTGAAATTTATCAACTTGTCTATTTTTACTGCCAGTATTACTAAACGCTTCATTAGATTGTTCAAAATTATGTAATTTATTATATTGACTAAAGATTTCTTGATTATTATGATGTATAAATGGCTTACCAACAAATTCTTCTTTTGATTTAATACCTTTATCAGATATATTAAATGTTGCTGCTTCTTTTTTATTTCTATCATTTATAACATCTTTTGTTATAAGTTTAATTGATGGATTTTTAATAGCTTTTATTTCTTTTGTATGCATTCCTTCAATAATCCAAAAATAATGTTCTCCAACTGTACTAAATGTTCTAATAGATACTTTAGTAGGGTCAGCTAATCCATCAAATAATTCAAAGGAGGCTAATGAACGTTCTTTAACAGATGATTTAGTTTTATCTATAGGAACTAAAACTAAAGTATTAGTATTTACATTAGCAGATAAGTAATAATTTTCTTGGAAATTATCAATAATAATAAAACTAACGGTTCCTGTACCTTCTAAACCAGCTACTATTTCAAATATACTATTTTTCTGAAATTCTAATTCTTTATTTTTATATTTAATAAATCTAATATCATTATTAAATATTGATACATAAATATCCGGATCCATATATGAACTAAGATGTATTTTACGATTTAATGTATACGCATCACCAATACATTTAGTTAATAAATTAGTATCATTATGCGATTGTTTAATATATGAATCAAATCCTTGAGCATAATCTCTTTGATATGGGTCTCCTCTTCTTAAACTATGACAATCCCCAATTTTTTGTTTAGGAAAACATTTACCTTTTTCGTTATCCCCTATTTTTTCTCTAGAAAAACCAATACATTTATCATCTTCATTACATTCATATTTACATTGTGATAGAGATTTATTTTCCCAGGTAGTTTGTTCATTTATATCTTCTTTATCTAATACAGTTTCATTAAATTTTGTATATTTATTATTAGTTTGATTTCCCATATTGTTATTGTTCATATTGTTTTTGTTGTTCATATTGTTTTTGTTGTTCTTATTATTATTGTTTTGAAATCCTTCGTTATGTTCTTTTGACATTTTAATAAGCATTAACACTATTAAAACCACTAAAATAATATATAGTAAATAATTATCTTCTTTCATTTTATCTTTTTTCATTAGTATATTATTTGTATTATTTTATTATTAGTATTATTTATTATATATCAATATAAAATATAAATATAAATTAAATATTATTTAAAAAATGTTTAAAAAAATAAAATTATAAAAACTAATAATGTAAATATAATGTTTAATTATTGAATTGTGGGTAAATTGTCTAAATTAATTAAATCTTCTTTTACTGTTTTTAATTTTTCTATTTTATCTTGAAATTCATCTATTTTATTAAGCATATTAATATCTATATAATTATTGGGGAATTGAGCTCTACAAAATGTTTTAAATTGTGTATTGTCTTCATTAATTTCTTTATCGTAAGATTCTTCTAAAGATTTTATTTTAATTTCAGATAGTTCTTCTATTTTATAATTACTTTTATATTTTACTATGTACTTTTCTGGTATTACTATTGTTTTATTTTTATCTGTATTACTATCTACTATAGAAAATGATTGTAAGAAATTAATATTATTTTGTTTTAACAATAATACTTTTTTATTTATTGAACCAACTCCATAAAGCCGTCCATCTTGTGAATGAATAATATCATATAAAATATTAGGGTTTTTATATGTTCTTACATTATGTATTTTCAAACTATCAAATTGTAAACTATTATTTTTCAATACTACTTTTAAAGGTTGGGATGATCTCATTAATTCCCTAGATTGATTAATAATTAATAAGTGTCCTTCTACATCAATACTTATTTTATATAATTTATTATTATCATCTATTACTTTTTTTAAACTTAGTTCATTTTGATATTTAAATTTATTATTTTTTAAATCTTTATATAATAACATATANAGCTTACCTTTATTATCAATACCTAAATAGTAAATATCTTCATCTGTTTTGGTTTCTAATATATCATTATCTTCGTTAAAATCTGTATCGTTTAACAACATTAAATATATTAAATTTAAGTTATTATTATCTTTATAATAATGATATTTAACCCATTCATTTTTATATGTATCCCCAAAGTTTTTATTATATAAATTTTTTAAATCTGTATCTTCTGTGTCTTTAATATAAATATTCCCGTCATATCCTACACCTAAAAGTCTTCCTTCATTACTAATAGATAAATTTCTCATTGGAATATATTTATCATTTTTATCATTATAATAATATGAATTACGATGTGGTCCTTCCCAATTATTATCTGTTAGACTATTTTTAGTATACAAACCTCCGTCATTAAATACAGCAACATATATATATTTATATTGATAATCTTTAACATTAATTGGTAATGATATTATATTAATTGGAAATTTTCTATATAATTTGCTTGATTGTATAATATGTCCTAAATCTGGGTCTACACCTTTATTAACAGATATAGATTCTAGAGGTGCTTTTAATTCAGTATTAACAGATAATTTATTATATATTAAACCACCATCTTCAACCTTAAAAAGATTTTTATCAATATCTAATAATGGATTTATTGGTTCTATTTTACCTTTATTTATTGATTGAAATTTTTCTGTATTATGATTATTATTGTTTTTATTTTTTTTTGAATTCAAAAATGTTTCTCTAGTTTGACTATTTACATTATATTTTAAAAAACAAAGTACTAATACTACAATTAAAATAATTAGTATTAAATCATTATTATTTATTTTATGATTACTCATTTTTATGACTATTATAATATATTAATATAATTTAATAAAATTTAATTAGTATTTTTAATTTAATATATCAATATAATTTATTTTATTATTTAAATTTTTATTTTTTGTATAAAATAAAAATAATATATTATATTAAATATATAAATACTAATTAAATTTAAATATAAATTAATTAAATATTAAATTAATCAAAAATGAGTTTCAATAGATTAAGATATGATAATTGTGCATACAAACAAGAATTAAATGAAAGTGTAGGTACTCTCGCTTATGTTTTAGACCCATCAAAGTATGAAAATTGTAATAAATGTAGAATGGAATTAGGAATTATTGGCGGTACTAATGTTAGTCAAATTAAAGGTAATCTTGTTGATTTGGAGACTGAATTAAGAGGTACTTCTAGAATGAATACCAAATGTCCAACTAAAAAATATCAAAATCAATGTCAGCAAAATAACGATATGACTTCTTGTCAGCCATCTAAAATAGTTTTACAAGGTAATGCTGGTAATAAAACTAGAACATTGGATACTAATATGGTTCATCTTCCTTCGTGTCAAATGATTAGATATAAACCAGTACCACTTGAACCAGAAATGCCCCCAGTACTTTGCCCTCAACA